>Ga0209098_1000407_pt1 | contig 47954 bp, 44 predicted proteins | sample AD_JPNHW1_MetaG_FD_184429 | JGI IMG/M metagenome (GOLD analysis project Ga0209098, IMG submission 184429) | Active sludge microbial communities of municipal wastewater-treating anaerobic digesters from Japan - AD_JPNHW1_MetaG (SPAdes) (version 2) | ecosystem: Engineered > Bioreactor > Anaerobic...
CCGGGAAATCCGCCGCGCCCTGCCCTACCGCTGGATCGGCGAGGCCGCGCGCGTCGAAGGCGCCCGGCCGCCCAAGATCGACAATCTCGACCGCGAAACGGATCGCATCCTGAAGGCGTTTCTCGACGCGCTGCCGGGCGTGCGGCGCCTGCTGGTCGCCGACGTGCAGGCCGCCTACGACGGCGACCCGGCGGCGTTGACCTTCGCGGAAGTCCTGCTGGCCTATCCCGGCCTGCTGGCCATCGCCGCCCACCGCCTCGCCCACGAACTGTACCGGCTCCACGTCCCCATCATCCCCCGCATCATGAGCGAATGGGTCCACACCAAGAGCGGCACCGACATCCATCCGGGCGCGCGCATCGGCCATTCGTTCTTCATCGACCACGCCACCGGCGTCGTCATCGGCGAAACCACGGAGATCGGCAACCACGTCAAGCTGTACCAGGGCGTGACGCTCGGCGCGCGCTCGTTCGCGCTCGGCGCGGCCGGCTTGCCGGTCAAGCACATCAAGCGCCACCCCACCGTGCGCGACGACGTCATCATCTACGCGCACGCCACCATCCTCGGCGGCGAAACCGTCATCGGCGCCCGTTCCGTCGTCGGTTCCAACGTCTTCCTGATGGAAAGCGTGCCGCCCGACAGCGTGGTGTCCTCCATGCATCCCGAACTTTCCATCCGCGAAAAAAAACGGACAAAAAAGACTTGAATCCCCAAGGTTCTGGGGTAGGATGCCGACGCTTTTCGTGATGGAGGCGTAGCTCAGTTGGAAGAGCAACTGACTCTTAATCAGTGGGTCGTGGGTTCGAGCCCCTCCGCCTCTACCATCTTCGAAAGCGCGACATCGCCGGACACGGCGCGACAATCCGCGAAATCCCCAACGTTTTCAGGGTGTTTCGCGGATTTTTCGTTTTCAGGCGTTGAGACAGCTTCGGACGCGAAACGACACGATTTGCCTTCGGGCAGTGTCCATTCTGGTGTCCACGTTCCGACCTCGCCCCCCGACAGCAAGCGCCCGAGCGGCTGCATGGCCTCGCGCAAAGGCGCGCGCGACATGTCCGCATAATTTTTCGTCGTCAACCGGATGTCCGAGTGTCGCATGATTTCCTGCACGATGCGCGGCGGTTCGCCGGACTGCAACAGAAAAGTGCAAGCCGTCGTGCGCAGCGCGTGGAAGTCGAACTTGCGCCCGTTGGCGTCCATGACCACGATACCCGCCGCTTCCATGTCTCGACGCAAGGCCCGGCGGTTGCGCGGCACCCCGCCCGGCAGAACCGGCCGATCCATGGCCGCATGCGGCGGACGGGCGACTCGCAGGATCTGCGCCGCCTGCGGAATCAGAGGAATGAAGGCGTCTTTCCGATTCTTGGTATGCGCCGCTCGCACCCGCAAATACGGCATTTCCAAATCCAAATGGACGTCGCCCCACACCAGTGAATCCAGTTCGGCCCGCCGAAGACCCGTGGACAGCGCCAGAACGTAGATCAGCCGACGAACGGGCGGAGCCACCTCCAACAGCCTCCGCGCCTCCTGGAGCGTCAGGGCGCGGCGCTCGAAGGTCTCCTGGCCCCGTTCGTCGATCATCTCCACCCCATCCAGATTCGGCAATCGCGGAAGCCGATGGCGCTTGCCCACCCACTCCAGCAATCCGCGCACCCCAAGCAAGTATTCGTTGAGCGTCTTCGGCGAGTCGCTTCGGCGCGCCCGCCACTCCATGAACACCGGCGCGGAAACGTCCCGCAAGGTGCGCCAAGCGCACTCTTCCGCAAGTTTGGCCAAGCGCCCGGCCAGAATGCGGGTATAGCTCTCCGCCCGACCGAGCCGCGCCTTTTCGGCGATGAACGCGTCGATCAGTTCCGCCAGCGGACGCGCGAGAAATTCCTTTTGCGCCATTGGAACGGCCAATCCGGCGCGCTCCCGTTCCGCTTGCAGGACGATTTCCCGCAGGCGTTGCCGCGCGACTTGTTCGTCCCGGCAATTGAGCGCCACCACGCGCGGCCGGGAATCCCCTTCCAGCTTGAAACGCCCCGTGTAAGTCGGCGCCTTGACCAGCTTCCCGCTTGAAACCCGACGCTTCCGGCGATACACGCAGAACATGGCCCGACCTAGGCGATTTTCGCTTCCATGAATTGCGCGACGTCGCTCCGCTTGACCAATCGCCTCCCCGGCAGCTTGCACGACGGAATCAACTTCGCGTCGATGTAGCGGCACAACGTGCGCACGCTGACCCGCATCAAATCGGCAGCTTCCCGCATGGTCATGAACTCAACGCATTTTCCCTGTTCATTTTCTTTCATGGACTCCCCCTTTCTTCTTGTCGTCTTCTCCAAAAACCGCGCCGACATGTTCAAGGAACCCGCGCAAAGCCTCCGGCGGCATTCGTTGCTTGAACTCCACGAGCTCCCTCATGGCATTGGCATAGCTGCGAAAGGTCTCGTCGTCGGGCTCGACGAAACCGGGAGGCGTTGCCTGCACGTATTCCCATGCCTGCGGATCGCGCAAAATTTGCGCCGGCGCGACGTCATGCGCCGAAGAAACTATCCGCAATGCCGGTTCCACGGCCTCCAGCATCCGCACCCAATATTTCCCCGGATCGCGCATGGCCTTTGCAATGGCCTGCGGGCTCAACCGGATTTTCTGTTCCGCGGCCAGCCACCGACTGATGCCCCGAAGGCTCATGCGCTTGGAGGCTTCGAAGATGTACGGGAAGAGTTCTTCCACGATGCCGCGCCGGGCATTGAACGTTTCCATCTGTTCCGCGTGCTCCACCAACTGTCTGCCTATGTCTTTGATTGCTTTCATGGTCGCGAGATTTACATAGTTGTCGATGGTTGTCAATATGTTTCCATCGGAATTTCAACTCCCATGGCACTTCTTATATTTTTTCCCGCTTCCACACGGACAAGGTTCGTTCCGCCCAACCGCTGGAAAAGTCAATCTCGACTCCATCCCCATCAATCCCGACTCCATCCCCATCAATCCCGACTCCACACCCGTCAATCCCGACTCGAACATCTCGCGATCGTCTTCCGGGAAAGATGCGTCATCTATTGCCGAAGAAATCAGAACAGACACCCATGCAGACAAGGATAAGCCCTTGCTGTCTGCGATATTTTTCGCGTGTTTCACCAAGTTCGGATGCAGGCTCAAATTGACCGGAATTTTCCGCGTTTTCATGCGCATACTTCGCGCATTGCGTTTTCGATCCGGCACTTCATCTCCATCCCGTTCTGTATGTTCATGTTGCATGTCATCCAGCATCATGTCATTCAATCACCATGGAAAATTGTTTAATAGATAACAAGGTTAGTATCGGGCCGGGCCGGCCGGCGCCTCCGGCGCCCGGCCGGCTCGGCCCGATGATTACATCGCAGTGTCGCATGGCGTCGTCGGAAGCCCCTTGCTTTATGACCAAAACGGAACTGGGCTTTCCATGCTCATCCACGACGACGGTTCCGGCGATTTTCCGTTGCCTCCGGCAACGAGTTTCGCGCATTTTTTCAAAACGAATATTTGCGGGGTCATCTCGCAAAGCCTCGAAATCACCCCGCCCGAACCAGCTTTTAACGCGCAATGGGGGGGAGCTTCGACAACAGTGCGGGATGCAGAAATAGCCGCGCCTCGAACAACCATCCGCGCGAACGATCCTCGCTTGCTGGGGGCTTCGCCCCCTGCGCCCCTCAATCGCCATGCGCAGACGATGCGGGAGCAAGATCATGAGCGGCCTTCCCTCGTCCTCACGATGGCAAGTACGACCTCCCGCAGGGATTCCGGCAGCCGTTCCCACTTGGCGACGATTTCCCGAAGGTCCGGCGGGAGTGTCCATTCTGGTGTCCACCCCCTTGCGAACCCCTTGATTTTATTGGCCGGTGCAGTGGGTTCGAGCCCCTCCGCCTCTACCATCTCGAAACAGCCGCAGATCCCCGGAACGGCGCGCGGGCGAACCGTTGCGGGGTTTTCTTTTGGCCGCGACGGCGCATGGAACCATGCGCCGCGCGCCCCCTGAAAAAAAGGGCCTGCGGACGGCAAGCGCCCGCAGGCCCGAATTCATCCGCGCGAACGGTTCAGGGCAGGTCGAACCAAGTGCGGATCACGTTGTTGAGCAGGACCGGGGCCTTGCCGGCGCCGCCGTTGGTCCGGGTCAGCGTGGCGCCGGTGTCGCTCGACAACGCGTACCACGTGCCGCCGGCCTCGTGATAAACGGCCAGATCGGTCGCCCCATCGCCATCGAAGTCCGCCGGCGCGGGAATCACTTCCGGCCAGCCGAAGGCGTAGGACAAGCTGCCGCCGGCGGCGTAGGCGACGTACCACATCGCATCGGCGCGGTTGTAGACCGCGATGTCGGCCAAGCCGTCCCCGTCGTAGTCGCCCGGCACGGGAATGGCGCCGTTCCAGCCCCAGGCGCGATGCACGACGTAGCCGGTGGAGCTTTCGCACCAATACCAATTTCCGGCGGCGGGCTGATACACGGCGAGATCGACCTTGCCATCGCCGTCGTAATCCGCCGGCACGGGAATCATGGACTTCCACCAGCCGAATTTCGCGCTGACGTCGGGACGGCCCGTGCTGTAGCGGAAAAACCACGCGCCGCTGTCGGGATCGTAAACCGCCAAATCGGCCACGCCATCGCCGTCGTAGTCCGCCGGCACGGGCACGGCCGAACTCCAGCCGAACGTCGCCGTCCGATTGCCCGCGGAAGACTGGCGCAGGTACCAGCCGCCGCCGTTCGGCTGATACACGGCCGCATCGACCTTGCCGTCGCCGTCGTAATCGGCCGGCACGGGATTCACCGTCGACCAACCATAGGCGAAGACGTCGCTGCCGCCGCCGCTGTACAGGCAATTCCACTTGCCGTCCGCCGGGGCGAACGTGGCCGCATCCGCCGCGCCGTCGCCGTCGAAATCGTTGGGAATGGCCGGGAAATTCGTCCCGGACAATTGGTACACGGCGCACGTGCGGGCGAAGGTGCCGTCGGAAACGCGGATCATGCCCGAACGGAACGCGCCCGAATTGGATGCCACGTTGAAATCCACGGTCCCGTTGCCGGTGCCGCGTCCGGAGGTCACCGTGATCCAACTGGCCGTGGTGGAGGCCGTCCACGTCAGGCTGGTCGTGGCGGTGGTGACCAGAATGGGACGGCGGCTGGCGCCATCGAAGGGCGCCACGAGAACGTCGGGACCGATGGAGAGCGACGCGGAAGGCGTCGGCGGAGCGGGCGTGTTCGTCGACGTGCCCGTGCCGCCGGGACCATAGCCCGAAGGCGCCGACGACGACTTGGTCAACACGACTTTGTCGATCAGCGGATTTTCGCTCTTGCGCTTCTGGATCCACAAAACATGCCGGCCCGCCGCCAACGAAATGGTGATCGGTCCATGATGGCTTTCCCCGCTCAGCCACTCGGGCGCCCAGCTCCAGCCGCTCTTGCGAAGATAGACGTCGCCGAGTCCGCGGCCATCCAACCCGAGCTTGAGGCCGTTGTTTTCGACGGACGTGGCGTAGGTCCGGATCCATACGTACCATGTGCCGCCCTGCGCGACGTCGATCTGGAAATTCAGCTTGCTGTCGCTACCGCCAACCACCCGCATCACGGCCGAACCCGACGCGCCGGAATTGGCCAATCGTTGAAAGCCCGATTGCGAGGTGTAGTTTTCGGCTTCGACCGATATCACGCCGTTGACTTCCGACGCCGCGTGCGCCGCCGGCCCCAACAAGGCTGCCATTCCGATTGCCATCCAAAGCTTTTTCATCCGTCTTCGTCCTTTCATCGCTGCTGTTCGTCGTTCTTGCCGGCAGGGCGTCCACCGCGACCGACCGCCGCGATCCGGTTTCGCCGACATCGAGCCGGAAGAGCGGCATGGACCTGCATGACTATCCGCTGGCCGCCGGCATGTCAACCCACAAAATGGGGGTCGGCGGCGACGGTGAAAACGCCCTTTCGATTCGCGCGTTTTCCCTCCTTGCGAGGCCTGCGGCGCTCCGCTATTCTGGACGGGCAAGCATGAGTGCCGTTCCGCCCAGTCTTTGCCTTCGCATCGCGTTGCTGATCCTGTTCGGCGCGGCGGGCGCGGCGCGGGCGCAAGCCCCCGCCGCCATGGTTCCGGCGGATCCCGCCCCCATGGGCGCAACCGTCTTGGGCGAAGGAGCGGCGCGCCACGTCGTGTTCCGCACGTGGGCTCCCAACGCCGCCAAGGTCGCCGTGAGCGGCGACTTCAACGGCTGGAAAGAAGAACCCATGCAAAAGGAAGCCAGCCGCGCCGGCATCTGGGTGCTCGACAGTCGGCGCGCGCGGCCCGGCGATGCGTATCGTTTCGTCGTCGGCGACCTGCTGCGGCGCGATCCGCGCGGACGCGCGGCCGACACCGTGGAAAACAAATCCTACGTGGTCGATCCGCGCGCGTTCGCCTGGGGTCCGGCCGACGGCTGGAAGATGCCCCCGAAAGAAGACTTGGTGATGTATGAGATGCATATGGGCACCTTCGCCGGCGGCATTCCCGGCAACGGCCCGCTTTTCGAGCGCGCGGCCAAGCGCCTGCCCTACCTGAAGGCCTTGGGCATCAATTGCATCCAACTCATGCCGGCGAACGAGTTCCACGGCGAACGCTCGTGGGGCTACAATCCCAGCGATCTGTTCGCTACGGAATCGTCCTGCGGCGGCGCCGACGCCTTCAAGAATTTCATCAAAACCTGCCACACCAACGGAATCGCCGTCGTGCTCGACGTCGTCCACAACCACTACGGTCCAGAAAACATCGCGGGGTGGCAATTCGACCAGCCCGGCATCGTCACGGACGGCGGCATATATTTCTACCGCGACGAAGAACACAGCTACACCGAATGGGGCCCCCGCCCGGACTACAGCAAACCGGAGGTCCGCGCCTTCATCGTCGATGCGATCAAGACTTTCTTGCTCGAATATCGGCTGGACGGCTTCCGGTGGGACTCCGTGCACAACATCCGCTACTACCTGAATGGCGAGCGATCCAATCCCGACGGCGATCGCGTGCTGGCCGAAGCCAACGATTGGATGCGCAAGAACCGGCCCGAAGCGCTGCGCATCGCCGAAGACCACGCCTTCGATGGCGGCGGCGTCGGCTTCGATGCCCAATGGAACTCCGCGTTCCAAGCCACGCTCTCCGCCTTGGTGCGCGGCAACGACGCGCAGCGAAACATGGAAATGTTCGCCGCCGAACTCGCGCGGCTCGATGGCCTCCACTGGGTCAATTTCGCCGAATGCCACGATTCCGCCGGCGATCTCAACCAGCACCATCGTTTGCCCGCCTACATCGAACCAGCCACGCCCGACAGCCCCCGGGCGCGAGCCTTGGCCCTGTTGGCGCAGGGCATCGTCATGACCGTGCCGGGCTACCCCATGATGCTGCAGGGCTTCGAAATGCACGAGGTGGACGATTTCAGCGACAACAAACTTCTGCCTTGGGCGCGGGCGCAGAGCACCCATGCCGGCATCGTGCGCGCCAACGCCGATCTGATCCATTTGCGCCGCAACACGAAGGGCTACACGCCCGGACTGAAAGGCCCCGGCTTGGAAGTGCTCCATTGCGACGACAACGCCAAGGTGATCGCCTATGCCCGCCTGCAGGCCGGCGCGCCCCGCGACCGCGCGACGGTCGTGGTGGCCAATTTCGCCGGGGCGCCGCTCAAGCAATACGGCGTTCGGTTCCCGGCTTCCGGCGCTTGGTATTGCCACTACAATTCCGGTCTGGCGGCCTATGCCAAGGAATTCGACAACGTCGGCCCCAAATCCGGCATCGGCTTTACGCTGCCCGCCGGTCAAACCACCTTGCCGCTCGACATGAGCCGCCATTCGCTGTTGATTTTCTCCAAGACGCCGCCGCCCAACGTGATTTCCCTGACCAAGGCGGCGCCCGCCAAGGAAATCGCGCCGGCCGCCAAGCCCGAGGCCGCCACTCCGGCCAGCCAACTCGCGGATTACGTCGAGGAAGCTCTGGATCCCTTCCCCTACGTGCCCGTCCCGTTGCCGGCCGAATGGAAGCCTTGACCCTCCGGTTTTCGGATTCGTCAAACGATTTTATCGTTGCGGAAACGTTTTAATTCCGTTAGGATCGATCCATGAAAATCTGCCGCGCTTTCCTCGCGTTTTCCGTCGGCTTGTTTCTCGTCGAAGGCGCGCTGGCGCAGTCTTCGCGCAGCGGCGTGGGGGCGATTCCCTACGCCGATGCGAGCGGAACCGGCGTGACTTTCCGCACGTGGGCGCCGAATGCCACCGCCGTCACCATCAAAGGCACGTTCAACGGCTGGGGCTCCACCACACTGTCCAAGGACACCCCGGGCGGAACGTGGAACGGGTATTGGTCCGCGGACGTCGCCGGCGCCCGCGCCGGCCAGGAATACAAGTTCGTGGTCAACGGCACGTACAAAAAAGATCCGCGCGGCACCCGCGTCGTCAATTCCGCCGGCAATTCCATCGTCTACGATCAAGCGGCGTTCGATTGGGGCAGTTCGACGAACTTCAGCGCCATTTGGCGAAACGATCTCGTGATCTACGAGATGCACGCCGGCTCGTACAACGCCGAAGATTGGCTGCCCTCCACCTTCGATGACTGCGCCGACAAGATCGCCTATCTGAAGGCGCTGGGCGTATCCGCGGTGGAACTCATGCCCGTCAGCGAGTTCCCCGGCGACCGTTCGTGGGGCTACAATCCTTCCGACCCCTTTGCCGTCGAATCCTCCCACGGCGGTCCCGACGCCCTCAAACGATTCATCAAGACCTGCCACGAGAACGGCATCGCCGTGCTGGTCGACGTCGTCCACAACCATTACGGCCCCTCCGACCTCGAAATGTGGCAATACGACGGCTGGTCCACGGGCGGCTATGGCGGCATCTATTTCTACAATGATTGGAAGGCCAACACCGACTGGGGCGCCACTCGTCCGGATTATGGACGCAGCGAAGTGCGGGATTACATCCTGGCCCAAATCCAGATGTTCGTCGAAAACTACCACGTCGATGGGTTCCGGTGGGATTCGGTCTACAACATCCGCACGTGCGGCGGCACGTGGAACTCGTCCGGCAGCGACCTGCTCTGGCAGGTCAACAACTGGCTCAGCACCTACCATCCCGACGTCTTTCGCATCGCCGAAGACCACGCCTTCGACACCGACGTCGGATTCGAAGCCCAGTGGGACCACGATTTCCTGAACGACGTCCGCTACGTCGGGACCGCGGCCAGCGACTCCGACCGCAACATGAACACGCTGGCGGCGCATTTGGGCAACACCGGCTACGACCGGATCGTCTACGTCGAGAGCCACGATTCCTGCGGCGACCTCAACAGCAAGCATCGCCTGCCCTACGACATCGATTCGGGCAGTCCCGAAGGCTATTGGGCCAAGAAACGCGCGCTGCTCGCCAACGCCATCGCGCTGGTCAGTCCGGGCATTCCCATGATCTTCAACGGCTCCGAAATGCACGAATGGTACACGTTCTCCAACAACCAGGCCCTGCGCTGGTCGCTCACCAACGCGAACGCCGGCATCGTGCGCGCCTACGCGGACTTGATCCACCTGCGCCGAAACGCCTACGGCAACACCGAAGGACTCAAGAACGCCAACAACGTCAACGTGCACCACGTGAACAACACCGCCAAAGTCGTCGGCATGATTCGCTGGGACCAAGGCGGCCAGGCGGACGACGTTCTCGTCGCCATCAACTGTTCCGCCACGGCGCGCACGGGCTATGCCATGGCCTTCCCCTCTGCCGGCACGTGGCATTGCCTCTACAATTCCGACCTGCAGTCCTACGACTCCGCATTCGGCAACGTCGGGCCCGCCGTCGGCGACACCGTCGTTGCGGACGGCAGCGCCAACGCCTCGCTCGATCTGGGCGCGTATTCCGTGCAAATCTATTCCAAGACGCCGACGCCCGCTGCCTCTTCCGCCGCATTCGATCCGGCGGCGCCGGATGGATGCTCGACCGTCACCGTGACCTACGCGCCCGGCGACGGCGTGCTGGCCGCCGCGACGAGCGTCTATGCCTACGTCGGCCGCAACGACTGGCAAAATCCGACCAACCTCCCCATGACGGCCGCCGGCGACGAATGGACCTTGGCCTACTCGATCCCCGAAGACACCTACGAACTGAATTTCTCCTTCAACGACGGCAGCGCGATCTGGGACAACAACGGCGGCGACAACTGGAGCGTGGCCGTCACCGGTTGCGGCGGCCAACCCGCCGAGGCGTCCATCCATCCGGCGCTGCCGCAAGGCTGCGTGCCGGTGAAAATCGCCTATGAAATCAACGCCGGACCGCTCACCAACGGAACCCCGCCCATCTATCTCTTCATCGGCCGCAACGGCTGGCAAAACATCCAGGACGTCGCCTTGACCAACGAAACCGGCGACGTGTGGAGCGGTTGGTACGCCATTCCCGACGACACCTGGGAATTGGACTACGTCTTCCACAACTCTTCCGGCATCTGGGACAACAACGACCACGCGGATTGGAGCGCCATCGTCAGTTCCTGCATCAACACGGAAACGCCCTACATCGCCATCACCAATCCCGCCCCCGTCACCAACGTGGCCGCCGCCGTCACCAACGTCGCGCTGCAAGGCAACGCCAGCCTGCTGGCGGGCCACCTGCTTTGGACCAACACGCTCAGCGGCGGTTCGGGCACGTTCGCCTATGCAACCAACTGGAGCCTCGCCGCGGTGCCGTTGGCGGCGGGCGTCAATCTGATCCGGGTGTCCGGAACCAATTCCGCCGTCAACCCCAACGACGGCGCCGCGGACTCGCCCACCAACGCCACGTACGTGAATTCCCGAAGCTGGTTCGACGGCCAAAACGGCGGTGCCCAATTCGACGCCTGGAGTCTCAGCACCGGCGCCACGGCCCTGTTGGCCATTTCCAACGCGTATTGCAGCTTCGCTTCGAATTCCTACGCCTGGGCCCTGCAGGCCAGCGGCGGCGGATCCATCCAAGCCATTCGACCTTTCGCCGCGTCCCTGCAATCCGGCGACAAAGTGTCCTTCGTTTTCGAAAACGGTGGCGTGGATGGCGGCCTCGGCAATTCCTCCATTGGAATTGCCTTTGAAAATCGCTTCGGGCAGCGCTTGACGGAATTCAAGTTCGAGGGTGGCACCACCAACTACGTGTTGTTCGACGCAACGACGCACAACACGGGCATCCCCTGGGGCAACACCGCCAAGACCGGGGCGTTCGAAATGGTCTCGACTTTGGATTATCGCCTGACGATCAACGGCCAAGCGTTCGAAGGCACGTTCGCCGACGCCTCTGAATATGTCGTGGCCTACGTCCGCTTCTGGAATTGGAACGCCGGCGACACCGACGAGCGCACGTTCTTCATCGGCGCGCTTTCCGTCACCGGCGCGCCCTTGCCCGTGCTGACCTATTCCGCCGAGATCGCCGTGACGCGCGCCGCATCTTCGAACGTGGTGCTGCGCACGGACGCCTTTGCGGCCACCGCCAACGGGCTGGTGGCCACCCTCGCCAGCATGGACGGCATCGAAAACAACGTCTGGTCCGCCAACGCCATTTCCAACGGCGGCTGGAACTGGTCGTTGCTGCCGAGTTCCGATTACGACGTCGTTCTTTCCAACAACACCGTCGTCATCGCGCCGACCAACGTCGGCGTTTTCACCGTGATTTCCATCGGCAAGCCCGGCGGTCCCTGATCGCCGGATTCGCCGCCGATCCGCGCACGTCGCGCAAAAACGCTATCGACAACCACGCGGCGGCTAAGGTAGAAACAGCACCATTCTGGCTGCGGGAGTAATTCAGCGGTAGAATGTCAGCTTCCCAAGCCCTACGATTAAGATTTTAAGCCCCCGATTTTTGGCGATATTTGCCATATTTTCTGGGGTTTTTCGTATATTTCGCCGGATTTGCCGCCCCCTGATTTGTCTTATTTCTGTCTTAATCGTTGACTTAATCCGTAAATTCATCCAGTCTTAAAACCGTTGGGAATATGGAAGGTTTTAGAAGGATACAGGGAGATAGGAAAATGAAAAATTTGAATCATCATCTTGTGGCGGTTGGCGGTTGCTGGAAGGTTCAATTGCCTTCGGTCAACGGGAAACAGGCGCGGATTGCAACCGGAATTCCCCTTGCGGAAGTTGAAAAGGCGCGGGAAGAAAGGGACCGCCTTTTACTGCCCTTCCAGATTAAGCAAAAAGTCTTAGCCGCCGCCGTCGTTGAAAAGCTTAAACAGGACGCGGGCGAACAACTAGCCGCCGCCAAAAAAGCCGCGTCCCGCGTAAAGATTTCGGAAGCTTGGAACCTGTTCCCCTATACGGAAACCACGGGGCGCGGCGTCAATCGCGGCTTGCGGAAAATGACGCCGAAGGGAATTGAAACGGCTAAAAGCCAATGGGGAAATTTCGTAAAATGGGCGGCGCATAAAAATCTTGAATGGATGGAAAACGTTGGAGATTCCGAAGCCACGGAATTTTCCCGTTTTATGATTGATGGACGCGGCGTTTCCCCCGCAACCTTCAACAAGGTAATGAACACTTGCGGCGTCATGTTCCGCCGTTCCACGGGGTCCAACCCCTTTCAAAAGGTGCCCCGCCGCCAAGCGCAATCCCAATCCCGCCGCCCGTTCACGCCCGACGAAATCAAAAAGATTTGGGCAACGCTGGATGAACGGATTAAGGCGCGGAAGGAAACAGTTGTTTCGCACAAGGGCAAAACGGATTATTCCTATGAAGTCCCGTTGGATGCCGTGGAAATGTCCAAACGCATAGAGGATAAGAAGCTTGTCGCCCTTATGCTTTATACGGGAATGCGGCTTGGGGATTGCGCGACGTTGACCGTAGACCATGTTTTCGGCGGGATGATTCACAGGACAACCGCCAAGGATTCAAAGAATATCGGTTTCCCCATCGTGCCGAAACTGGCGGAAATCCTTGGGGAACTTCCGAAAAGCGGATATATCCTGCCCCTTATCGGCGCGGCATACGGCAAGGAAAAGCGGGAAACGACTTATACGCGGATTGCGCGGGTCTTGGATGCTTGCGGGTTCAACAGAACAGCCCCCCGCAAGGATGGGGCGCGGGCGGTTTCGGTCTTGGGCGCACACGCTTTCCGCCACACGTTCGCGCAATTGTGCTTTGATGCTGGCGTCCCGATTAACGAAATTCAACGTTGGTTGGGGCATAAGTCGAGCATCGTAACGGAAATCTACGCCCACAATCCGGCGGCGGCTATGGATCGAATCGCAAAGGCAATCGGCGCTTTCTAGGCGGCTTTGGCGGGGCGCTTCCGGCGCATCGTTTCCATAAAAGCCCGCACGGATGAAGCAAAGACCCCGTAAGCCCGCGTTGCGCCGGGTTCAATCGCCTTTTCAAGCCTTCCGGCATAGACCAATTTTTTGATTTGCGGCACGGAACAGCCCAAAGCCTTTGCCGCGTCCTCATATTTCAAGACGCTATCGGCAAGCACCGGAATGGGTTGTCGGGTTTCCGCCTTTTCCCCTTCCAGAGATTCAAGCTTTTTAAGCAATTCCGGCGACTTCAAGACGCCCATTTTAAAAAAGCCTTTGAGCCTTTCAAGGTCTTCTTTAAATTGTTCCGTTTCCAGCATAAAAACATCGTAGCAAAAACCCTTCCGAAAAGCAAGACAAATCCGCCGTTCCGCTAAATTTTTTCTTGCGGTTTTTTTAAAATGCCGCCATTGTTTTTAAAAGACGGTCATTAATAAAAAAACGAAAGGCAACAAAATGGCAAGAGTCGCATACGTAAAAGGCAAGGACGGAAAGCCCGAAATCTTCACGGTTGACGGCAAGAAGTTCCGCAAGGCGGAAGTGGGCGGCAAGTTGTTCCCCATCAAAACGGGCAAGAAAGGCAAGAAATCCAAGGCTATGAAGGCGGCTAAGGCGTCCGTAAGCCCCGAAAAGCTTTTGAAAACGGTTTTGAAGGCGGCGGCGAACCCCAAGGCGGTTGCGCTGGCGGATATGTCCGCAAAGGAATTGGAAGCCCTTGTGGTGATTTCCAAATATCCCGAATTGGTCAAACAGGCGGGGACGGTTGGACCCAAGGACATCAAAGACGCCGAAACGATCAAAGCGAACCGCAAGATTTTTGACTTGGCTACGGCTAAAGCCAAGAAGTAAGCCGAATATTCCGCGCCCCGCCCTAAAAAGCGGGGTTTTTTAATGCAGATAAGCCGAAAGGAAAAACATCATGGAAGCATTTATAAATACGTTTGGCATCATCGGCGGATTGTTCGTTTTCTGTTTTTTTCTATTCTTGGCGATTCTATGGATAATCCTTCCGTTCGCCGTGTTCGGAATCAAATCCCGCTTGGATAAAACCAACAAGCTTTTGGAAAACATTTCCAATAACACGGGATACACCCTGCACGAAATCAAGAAATTGACGATGGGGCAACGGGGTTAATCAGACGGTTTCCCGTGGAAGATTTTTTGATTTTGCTTGCCAAGTTAGCTTTTGCCCCCGTTATGATAGCTTTTGGGGCTTGGCTTTACTTCGGCAATCGGCGGCGTTAATCGGTCAACGCTTCAATCAGCTTGCGGGCGGCTTCCGATTGTTCGGGGGTTTGGGCGCGGATGAAAATTTCCACGTTGGCGAACCCGTTTGAATTGCGGACCCCCGAATATACCTTGGCGACGTCGGGATAAGCTTCCGTAATGCCCTTCAAAGCGCCTTTGGCGACGTCTTCCGCCAGCCCTAGACCTTGGAGCCTTCCGCCAGCCAATAACGCTTCTTTGGGGGTTTGGGTGGCTTGGCGGCAGTAGAAAACAAGCCCATCCTTTTTGCAAGCGGTCCAAAGGGTCTTGTTCATCACGTGGGGCTTCAACGGATAATTCGCCGTTGAACTAGCGCAACCGCTGGCGAACAGCAAAGCCAAAATCAAAGCCCCGAAACGCATATTAAAACCCAAGCCAACCCATTATCGCCGCATAAAAGACGTTGCCGAATTTAACCAGCATCGCGCCGCCAATAATCGTCAAAGCCCAAAGCGCCACTTTGCGCATTCGGATAATCTCTTTTTGCTGTTCCCTGAGTTCGGTCATTAGTTCTTTGATTTCCGATTGGTTCATAAAGGCGGTTTTGATCATGCGGGCGAGAAACTTGACTAGCGAAATGACGTTGCCGTGGTTGGCGCAAGAGTTGGCGCAAGGGGCGGAAGCCAAATCCAAGAGTTCTTCCAATTGGTCCAGCATCATTTCGTTGTTGTTGTCTTCAATTTTGTCTTTGGTCATTGTCTAAAATCCTTTTCAATTGCCCCGACGTTTATAAAAATACGCCCCAAGGTTTTAAAGCCTTGGGGTTTTGCGCAAAACAAGTGAGGCTTTCTTTCGTCAACCTCCACGTCACCCAAACGATTAACGAAACGCATTTTGGCGCGGACTATGTCTTCCCCTGCGATTCGGGGGCGGATGCTTTCGGCGTTTTACGCAAGAGGGATTGTCTTGCCCCGCCTAGTCTCTACACCTTCCGAAAAATACCCTTTTCGGCTCGGCTCGGCGTTGCGGTTGTTTGTATCCCGTTTCCGCCGAATTCTTCCGCTTTATACTTGTTCCAATAATTGCCCCGAGGGTTATTGGTTCAATATCCAATCAATGCCTTTGACCGGCGCAATCTGGCGAAAAGTTGTCCAAGTTCGGGAATTCCAATAATTGTTCCACGAAACCATTGTCCAATCCGTTTCCCGCTGTTCTTTCCAGCCGTGAACGGGGTCCGTATACGTGTAGGAACTTTTTTGCTTCATTTTCCAATGGTAGGTCAACACTTCCACCCTTGCGTCAACGGCGGTTTTTGCAGGAATGCGCTTGAACAGTTCGCCCGCATCGTCCCAACCCTTCCAGAAGTCTTCCCCTTCCCAACGGTTCCACGCCCACCCCGGTCCTGAATTGTCGTTATACTTCAAAAGGTTATTCGCCCATATCTGCCAATCCCAATGTTCGGGTTGACCGTCGGAAACCTTGTCCCAATAGATATTCGGCAATTCGTAAAGGAACCGCAAATCCAAATCAGGATAATCGCTTCGGACATCGTCTTGCGTCATGTTAAAAATATGGTCTTGGTCCTGTTCATGGTAGCCAACGCCGCCCCCTTGCCAATTGCGCTTCGGGGTCCATGTCCAATCCGCATAATTTTCAATTTCAAATTCTTCCGTTTGAGGATTCCATATTGCGGCGGATTTAAACGGCGGAATTCCGTATTCCGAAGGCTTGTAAGGGCGGCATTCGGCGTGTCTTAGCATAAAGTCTTTGTTTGTCCTGTTGCTTTCCTTCCTTGGGGAATGCCAAATCGGGGTAAAATCGCCATACCCGCAAACAAATTGACCGTTGACCACGTCGAAATATACGTTTTGGGCAACGACCATGCGTTCGCAGTACGGCTCCAGAATTATCTGGAATTTCACCTTGTCCCGATATACGGGCGGATATGCGTTTTCTGGATATTGGGGATCAAGTTCGGAAAGGCTTGCGGGATCAAGCCAAGGCGTTTCGTCAAGCCCGCCGTTAATCTTCGGATGGTCGTGGTCAAGCGTCGAAAAGGATACGCCGATCAAGTCGCCTTTCGGTATTACGTGATCGAATTCCGATAAATTGGAAGTATCGTAATTGAAATTATCATTTTCCAAAGCCCATCTTACGGGATACCAAAAACCCGCATTCGATTGCCCCCCGTAAATCGCAAGGGCTTGGAAGAAATTTTCTTCAAACATCGGATAAAGCCAACCCGCCGCAAGGATTTCTTGGGCGCAATTCGTTCGTGCGATTGGACGCCCCTTCGGGGTTGCCCAAATTCGATGCCCCTTGCGGTCAATTCCGCAATTGAAGCCGATATGCGGCATTGAATGAATTGCGTTGTTGGCGTCAACGACGTTGAAAGGGCTTGTTTGCATTATTGCGCCTGAATCGGTCCCTGAATGTCAACCACGTTGGAAACGGATGGCATTACAATATTGCCCTTGTGCATCTGGTTAACGTTGTTGGCGAATTCGTCGCCAATCTGCGCAATTGCAAAAGTCATGGTTGCGGGGGCTTCTTCCGCATCTTCCATCGTGTCTAGAACAACCAAAGACCAATCCCCGATTTCGGCATAAGTGGAAGGGTTGAAGGCTTCATATTGAATGCAAATGAATTGACCGTTTACAACGGCGCTTTCAAGCGTTACGGATTGGCTAGTTCCGCACAATGCCCAAGGGGTTCCGCCGAACACCTGCGCCGTGCCGTTCAATATCCGAACCTCATATTCGGGGATTTCCGAATCGTTCCAATTGACGGAATCGGTTTCAACCGCATAGACCTTGAAGGCGTAATCCCCTTCCGCCACCGTTCCGCCGCTTCCGCCGTTGCTTTCAATCGTTATTCCACCGTCGGCGTTCTTGGTTATGACAACCCCCGCCCCCGCCTTTATATTTTCAAGGAAATAGGAATGGGTATCAATTACCTTTTCCATTTGGGCAACGATGCCTTGGGAAGTTTCGGGGCGGAATTTGGGATTGCCGATAAAGTACATATTTCCTTTTAATAGCTTGTCCAGCTAGAAACCGTTTGCGTCGTTTTCGTATGCTCGCCGCTGTCCGTTTCCTTTTGCGTCGTTTCGTATTCGTCCGAAATCACGGTGGGGACGTTCGTTTCGGGAACGCCCACGGTTGGAGTGTGGGAAGAAACGTCCGTAAACGTTTCCATTTCCACTTTGATTTCAACGGTTCGATAATCTTTGTTCCATTGGATAATCAATCCCCCATCGTCTTTAACGGGTTCAATCCTCGTTTCAACCGTCTTTCCGTGTCTTAAAGTTTTCCAATCGTTGTTGTATCCCATAAATATCCTCTTAGCTTCCCGCCAGAACTTCGGCAATCTTCTGCAAGTATTTTTCCGATTGAACCGCCGCCTTTTCCGCTGGCGTTTCGTTCTTTGCCTGTTCGGTTTTTCCGTCCGCGTCTTTGGTCCATTTGCCCGCTTTGGCGTCCCACGTTTCGCGGGATACGCCCATCGCATCGCGGCGGGCTTCCATCGTCTTTTTGAACCACGAAGAAGCGGAACGGGTTCCCATCCTGCGGACCCGTGAAGGCTTTTTGGCGTCCCCATCGTCTTCCGCTTCGGCTTGCGCCGCCACGGTTGCGGGGGCTTCCGCGCCTTGCATTTCGCTTTGCAGGGAATCGCGGCGTTTCAACAGGTCAATGCGCTTGCCGCGTTCATCGTCGGAAAGCTTGCCGTTCTTGCGGCGGGTTTCTTCCAGCTTGGCAAGTTGCGAGTTCGTTACCTTCAATTTGTCGGCGGCGCTTAGTTTGTCGTATGCGTATTGGGCTTCTTTTTCGGCAACGGACAAAGACGCATTCCGCGCCGTTTCCGCCTGTTTTTCCTTTTCCGCCGTAATGGATTTTTCCAATTCGTAGATTTTCGCCATGATTTCGGCGCGGGCTTTTTCCCCGTCAACGCCCTTCAACGAATTGAACGTTGCCATATAATCGCCGCTCAATTGCTCTTTTTGCTTTTCAAGCTTGCCGATTGGGTCTTTAACCGCGTCAATTTCCTTCTGGCGGGCTAGATTGTTTTTCATTTCCGCCACTTCAAGGGCGGTTTTCTTTTCGTATTCCGCCAGTTCATCCGCCTTTTTCTTTTCGTCTTCGGCGTTTTTGTTCGCTAGGGCTTGGCGCGATTCGTAGATTTCGGCAAGTTTGTTTTCCCAAATCTCCACAACCTTTTGCCCGTCCAATTCCGCTTTTGTCGCCGCGTCTAGGGCGTCCGTGAATTCGGCTTCCCCGTCTGGATTGACTTTCCTTCCGCCGGATTTAAGCCATGCGGCATAATTTTCCTTGTTGGCTTCCGTGGTTTGCTTCAACGTTTCCAATTCCGCCTTGGCGGCTTTTAGCGCCCTTTCCGATTCGTTGGCGGATTCCGTCTTGTCGGCGCTTTTAGTGGCAACCGCAACTTTGTTCGTATCTCTGTTTTCCCATTCGGCGCGGGCTTTCTCGAAATCCTTAAAAGACGAAACGAAATCGTCTACCGCCTTTTTGTTTTCTTCCGCCCTTTTCTTTATTCCGTCGAAATAGTTGTATACGTAGGCGGCAAACGCGGAAATGCCTAGGACTATCGCCCCGATTGGATTAGCGGCAAGCGCCGTCCATAAAGTACGTACTGCGGTTGCGCCGGATGCCAGCGCCCCGACGAAATTTCCGCGCATAAGTTGCGTAACGGCTTGGGAAGCGGCATTCATTCCGCCGATTGCTTGGGTTCCCTTGTTTACGGCGGATTCCAGCGTTTTAACCCCGTTCGCGCCCACAACGGCGGTTTTATCCAATGCGTCGAGCTTGGATTGCAATTCCTGCACGTTTTTGGTTGCGTAGCCTGAATCTATTTCAATTGTTCCCTGATAAACGACATCCGACATATCAATTTCCCTTTACCGATTGCCCGAACGTTCGGCGGGTTTGGCGGCTTGCTGTTCTTTCAGCCATTCCAACGTCTTTTTAAGCAAGACGCGGCGGGCTTTGATTAGCGCGATTTTCTGCATGACAACCCACGTTTCCACGGAAAGGGCTTTCTTTGCCGCCTTAAGGTTTTCGTTCAATTCCGCTTCCCGTGCGTCTATCCAATCACAATAAATGTTCCAAAAATTATCCGCCGACATTTCCCATATCGCGGAAACCACGGAACAACCCGATATTTCCGCCACCTTTGCGGCGATTGCCTGAATATCAATTGAAGATTCGGAAGATTCTTGAACGCCCATTATTTCCCTTGAAACGGGGTCGTTTTCGGGAATCAAATAACTTGCCGCCGTTATGAGAAGGTCTTCGGCAATCATGGTATTTTTAGCCCATTCGATGATTGCGCGTTTTGCGGCTTTGGGGGCTGTAAGGCTTTCGTAGGGCGCTTTGCCCCTGTTCGCCATAGCGTAGACCGTCGCCAATTCAACAAGGCGCATATCGGGCTTCAGAGCATCCCTGCCCCACCATTTTTGAGGGTAGTTTTCCAGCCATTCAACGCCCCCAACCGATAGGCGATAAAGGGATATTTCCCCCACCTTTAAGGGTAGGTCTAGGGAGTCAATCACGTCTTGGGCTTCGGCGCGTCTTTTCTTGCGGCGGGCGACGGCATCCAGCGCCGACACTTCCGAAAAGAACAGATTGAACCATTCCCCAACCTTTTCGGGCGGCACGTGCGCGGTTATTTCCTGTACGGCGTCCAGCGCCAAAGGATGCAGGGGCATAATCGCCCCCTCTTAGGTCGCAACGGCAACATATTTGACGTAGGTAACGCTTCCGGCGCAAAATCCATCCCTAGTATATTTCGGGCTGTCTTGCGTGTTGGTCATGGTCCAACCTTCAACGTCCGTAGGAACCGAATCGGAAATATAATCAAATTTCGCCGTGTGGGTTTCGCCGTGCGTAATGCCGATTTTATGCCCGCCCACGTTGTCCCCTTGGTCTTTGTGGGACAAGGAAACGTCATAGCTTGAAGATTGGATGCAGGATTCGTCAACGCCGATGGACATTCCGAACAAGGAAGCGCCCCAACCGTCGAAAGCGGGGATTGAAATCGTGCGGCTACGTGCCTGATGGGTTCCCGTGCCGTGGGCGTGTGCCTTCACGGAAGCGGTTGCCTTTGCGCCCGCCTTAGTTGAAATGGAAATTCCGTCAATGGAAATATCGCCAGTTCCAACCGTAGCCGAAAGAGTGATTTCGTCGTTAATTTTTGATTCGTAATTGGCGGCATAATCAATCTTTTCATTGAATTTGGCGATTGATTCGGGAACAAACTCGCCGTTGTTGCAAATCGTTATTTGCGTGTCATAGCTTTTTGGGGCGTCCGTATCCGTTTGGCACCATACGCCCGAAGCCATGAAAGCGAATGTATTTGCGCCAGCGCCGAACGTGTAGTTTTCACCTTCCAATATTTTGATTTCTTTGTTTTCCATAAATCTTAATCCTTGTTTGATTATTGCCCCAACGGTTCCGTTATTCCATTCATGCAATCGTAGGGGCAGGGTAATAAGGGGTATTTACGTTGAAAGTTAGCCCAATTGGTTTAATTACGGGGGTTGCGTTTGTGGATACCCAATACATCGCAATTTCGCCGTTCCAAATAATCCATTTAAATACGTTTTCGGACCAGTCCGCACGAATCGCATATGTGCCTTTTTCCCATTTGGCGAATTCAACGCCATTGACGGTTTCCGTGCCGGTAGGTAAATAGGTTCCCGCTACGCCGGTATACCCCCCCGAAACTTCAAGGGCGTTTTGGTCTGGTTGGTTCACCACGTAAGCCCAAAAATTCACTTGGTAGCAATCCAGCGGAATCCCGTCGGGCAACGAAATCGCCGCTACCCCTTCAAGCTTGGGGTTCTGATCGCTTAGACCGTTGGAAACGTCCATCGCCAAGACAACGCCCTTGACCTTTTCAACCATTTGCAAAAGGCTGGTATTGTTTTCGCCCCGCCCTATCTTGTACGCAAGGGAATTTGTCAAATCCCGCCTAGTTGAAACGGCGATTCCAAATTTCATCTTTGAAACAGCGTTGCGGCATACTTGCTGGTGAAGTGTTTCCCCCGAATAAACGACGCAAACGACGCCCCTTGAATGCGATTGGAACATAATATCGTAAAGGTGGGCGGGGTCTTCCGCCTTGGAGCATTCCCAATTTACGGAATCGCACAAGGTTTCCAATTCTTCTTTGATTTCATCCAATATTGCGGGGGTATCGTTCATATCAATTGCCCCGCCTTACTCGGTAGGTTCATAAACGTATGGGCTTCCCCACGGATAAAGCCTTAAATCCGTCCCGCCGTATTTACCGTAATAATCCAATAATATGTTATAAAGCTTATCCAAAAACAGCAATTCAACGATTCTATTGTTTGCAACCAATGCCTGACCCACTTGCGCATAAGTGTAATCCATATCCGCCCATGCCCCCGACATTCCAACGGCAATCAATAAATTCGTATATTGGGTTTCCGTCGCCACCATGAAGGGGTCTTTTATAATCCTTTGCGCTTCCAGCCTTGCAAGCTTTTCGGCTTCCGTAAGTTCCCGAATGGTTCCCGCCTGATAATCAATAACCATATCGGCAATCTCGCAATCGGGGGCGTTGGAAACATAATAGAAACCCCCTTTTTCCAAGTCTTCCAAGGAATGATTGCGATTATAAACGGTCAAGCCGTCCAGCGTGATTGTCGTCGGCTTTTCCCATCGGACATATCCGCCCTCTTTGTTCATCCAAGCATCTTTTCCCATTGCGGACACCGCCAGAAATGCCAGCGCCGCAAACAATATTGCCACCATATTTTTCATAGATTATTTCCCCTTGCCGATTTTCCAATATTTCAACAAAGCGCCTTTCTTTCCATTGCCCGAAGAATTGACGGGAATGTCTTCGGGATGCCATTCGGAAGCCCCAATATCCACCATTGCCCCGTAGATTCGGGAGCGTCCATAGTAATCCTCCAGCCCTACGGCGTATGTGTCGTTTCCCGCATCAATGCAAGGCGAGTTGGTTTGCAGTTTGTAGGAATCTGGAAGAAACAAGGGATTATTGGTTATGTTGTTTCCTGCATTGGTACTGTTACCGATGGCGTTAAGTCCGTTGCCCCATAGAATATTGTTCCATGCTGGATGAACGGTTGATTGTGTACAAATCAATATTCCAGTTGTGTTTGTGTGTCCAACTATCGTACAATTCTGGATGCCGTATAGATTGAATCCCGCTGGATAATTCGCCGCACGGTTGGACGCAAAGACGGAATTGTAAACGTAGGTATTGGGACCGCTTCCGCCGCCGTTTGCCGTCGCCACGTTGAAGGCAATAAGACTTCCGTAAATCCTGCAATCCCCGAATATACCGCCGTAGGTCGGGGCTGAATTGTAGGTTATGACGGCATTTGAAACTGCCGCCCCGAATATCCCGCCGCAATACCTAGCCGCCGTATTATATGAAACGGTTATATTTGTCCCGCCCCCGCCGAAAACGCCCCCGCCGTCATATACGGAACAGGAATTGGAAATTATCGAAGAATCATAAACGTAAACGTTATATAAGCCCCCGCCCACTCCATAAGCCGTGTTGTTTTCTATTCGGGAATTTCGGATGCTTCCACCGTATCCGCCGCCGCCACCATATCCTGCATTCGTGCTTGAATTGTGGTGAATGAAAAGATTTGTGCCGATGCAATCACTAAAGCCCCCGCCGTAGCGGACGGTTTTGTTGTAGGATATTTCGGAATTGTTCACATATGCGTTGATAACTCCCCCGCCTCCCGAATAAGAATAGTTGGAAACGATTGTGCAATTTTCGATATGGATTCGCCTTGCGTCGTTGTATTCGGCTTTGACCCCACCTCCGCTATCTGAGGAAGGGCTAACATCCCCTCTCGTTATCGTCAATGAATCCAGCCAATTATTTGAAAATGCCGTGTATATGACTCGGTTTGATTTCGTCCCCATCAACACCGTATCCGTTCGGCTTGTCCCCTTTAAATACACGTTGGAATATAGGGTTATGTGGTTGTTGGTCACTTGCCACGTCCCCGCCCCTATGTTTACTGTTGTCAGGGTGTTTGTCCTTATGGTTTGGACAAGGGATTGAAGGTCAAGCTTGGGAGCATCCCAACTCAATCCGTCGTTGGAATCGTTTCCGTATTTGGCGACATAATACGTTGCCGAATATCCGCACAAGGGCAGGAAAACCGCTAGGGCTATCAGGATTGCAAGAAATCGTTTCATCCTTTTCCCTTTAGTACGCCGTGAAATTCGTGGCATCCGTTATCCATTCCAGAACGTAGGAGGATTTTCCCGTTGGAGGGGGAACGGGCAGATTGGTTGCGCTTATCAACGCCCCGCCCCATGCAAAGATTTGCGTTCCGTCATAATCCAAATCCAGTTTGATCAAAGCGCCCCCCGAAGGCGTTGGAATGCTCCAATTCGTCAACGTGGAACGAATATAGACGTAATAATAATTCGTGTTTAAAGGGAGTGTTGCGGACCCGTTCACGATTCCCACCCTGTTCGCAAGCATTTCGGCGCTTTTAACGACGTTGGAAAGGTTCTCGATTTGCCCGTATGCGTTGGTTATGTTGACCCTGAAATAATTGGAAGCCGCATTTAGCGAGTTTGAAAGCCCCATGATGGAATTGGTAGCGACGGAATAGCGGTTGGAAATGTCCCCTATCGCTTCCCACGTTAAAGCCATATCTTCTTGAACGTCGCCAATGCTATCCTCCAGCGCCGACACATCCACGGCAACCAATCTAGTTTCAAGGTTGGTAGGGGCGACGATTTCCCCCGTTGCTTCATCCGCCATGACGGAAATAACCGCACCCTTGGAAGGAATTGAAAGCGTTAAAAAGATTCCGATAATAAAACCGATTAGAAAATATTTCATTAAACGACTTCCTCCCATGAATGCACAACTTGCGTTCCCGCATACGAAACAACCATTTTATATTGCTTCCCATCGGGCAGGGTCAAAACCAGTTCGCCAGAATCCGAAGAAACGGAATTAACGACGCCCCCGAAGTTTTCAACGCTTTCCAATGCGGGCAGGAACTTGTTGTAAGACCTTGCGGGGATGAAATAGTTTAGGGACTTCAACTGATTGAAGACGATTTCCCCTTTTTGGATGTCGGCAAGGCGTGTCCTTACGTCTTTCGCAAGGGCTTCAAAAGGGTTTGATTCGTCTTTTGCCCCTTTGCGCCTGTACGCCAAAGAGCAAAACAAGACCTTTGCGCAATGCCTTAGATAGCCGCTTAAAGCCGTAATGACGTCAGCGGGCAGGGTTGCAATCGTTCCCGTGATTTCGCTTTCCACGGCGGCGGAAAGCTTGGCAAACAAGCCTTCATCTTCCGCCCCGTCGTTGTCATCATCCAAGAATTTTTCCAAGTGTTCGGCGTCGAATTCCGCTTCCACGTCGTTTCTGTTTAAATATGCCATATTGAAATCCCTTTACCCTTTGCCCCGACGTTTTGGAACAAAAGAAAAACCCCCAAGGGTTAATTCTTGGGGGCTTGAATAGCTTTTAGGCTATTTGATTAGACGTCCAACGCGGTATTGTCGTCTGCGATGTTATCCGAAACGACAAGCTTAATGCCGTAGGACTTTTCAGCCATAGACTCTTGGATCGCGGCGGAGCTACCCGAAAGGGCGGTTGCGCGGCTATCCTGCAACTGTTTCAGGCTGTTGCGGGAAAGGAAGCAAACGTCATAAGGCTTGCCCTTGTTCTGCGAAACGACTTCCGAAACGAGCGCATCCGTGAAAGGACTGTCTTCGGAAATGTTCACAACGCGGGCGATGCTGTAAGACGATTTCGGATTGAACGCAACCCAAGTTTCGAGACTGTTAACGTAGGCTTTGTATTCGCCGCCGTTGCCGTCGCTAACAAGTTGCTGGTCCCATTCGCCCATCGCCATAAGGTCGTTGCCGCCGAAAACGATTTCGAGTTCGGGGGTCTTGACGAAATAGGCGCGGGAAGTATCCTCGCCGGAAATGCCGCTAACGTAAGTACCCGTCCAAGCGTTGACCGTGAGACCCGCAAGGGCATCGAAACCGGAGCAACCATTGGAAACCAAGTTGAACGCGGCGTAATCAATGCCGTTAACAAGGGATTCGGCGGCGGCTTTGGATTCCTCAACCAAAACGTCTTCAACGGCGGCAGTGCCGTTAACGGCTTTGGCGAAAGCGGCGTCGATCTTCAAAGGCTGATCGAAAAGCGCCAAATTAACCGTGGTATTTTCGTAGGTGCTGGAATCAGGAGCAACGCCCGAATTGATCGTGCGCCATCCGCCAGCGGGATTAGCGGAACGTTTGAGACCCTTATAGACGGTTCCGGCGATAACCTTGCGATTGGTCAAAGCGGAAACCACAGGGGCGGACGTAAGAACGTCGTTGAACAATTCAGCGCCAACCGAAGCGGCTTGAATTAGGTTTTTATCAGCAGTATCCAGAGTAGAAGCCATAATATATTTTCCTTGTTTTTTATCTTTAGGAATTCAACTTAGAATCCCTTTTATCCTTGCCCCGGTTTCCCCGCAGATTTTTCGTTTTTGGATTTTGGCGCGAAAAACCCCGCTTTTTGGGGCGGGGTTGCTGTTTGGCGGCGGTTTAAAGCTTGCCGAACATCTTATATTTAATGCGTTGGCTGGAACTCATGCCCGCCAATACTTCTTCCGGCGACTTGTCGGGAACGCGGTTCAATATCGTCTTGGGCGCAAGGGAAGCTTTAAGGCTGGCAAGGAACTTGACGCCCAAATCCCAATCCTTTTTCAGTAATTCGGTTGCTTCTTCCCTGTTCTGCAAGGTTGGATACTTCTGCAATTCCGCGCCGATTCGGTTTTCCAATTCGGCTTCTTGCCTCTTTTTGCCTTCTTGTTCCAAAAGGGCTTCCAATTCCGCGATTTTGGCTTGAAGTTCCGCGATTTTGGCGTTTGCGGCGTCCAGTTCGGCGGCGTTAGGAGCGATTTCGGGCGCGGCTTCGGCGGCGGTTGCCTCTACGGCTTCCGGCGCTACCCCGCTAACGGGCGCTTGGGCGGTTTCCGCGACGGTTTCCGCTACCGCTTCCGCGACGGCTTCCACGGCTTCCACGGCGGCGGTTTCGGCAACGGCTTGGACCGCTTCAACGGCTTCCACGGTTGCGCCTGTATCCGCTACGGCTTCGGCAACGGCTTGGGCGACTTCCGCCACAACTTCAACTTTGGTTGTTTCTATGGATTCGGAAACGGATTCCAAACCCTCTTTCTTTTCTGTATTTTCCATAATCGTATTTTCCTTAAATGATTCCAATTCCAAGCATTGATTGCCCATTATGACGGCTTGCAAATCGTTATCAGAATTGGCTAGGGATTCCGTATTTTGCAATATGTTTCCAAGGGTTGCCATATTCGGCTTGTTGGTCAATGCAACGCTTTTGATTTTGAGGGGTCTGATAAGCTTTTCGCCCTTTCGTTCCGCCACGTATTCGCAATCTATGACCCTGAAAACGGGGCTTGTTTTGCAGTAGGTTTCCCCTTCAATGGCTTTTTCGCCGTCAACCGTGGAAACCATATTCCCGTAAACCGTATCCCCTTCCCTGAAAAGTTCCGTTATCCAGCCCGCCGCATTGGTAGGCAACTGAATCCCCATCTTTTCCAACGTGGCTTTGGCGCTTTCCGACAATTCGCTGTAATGGTCGAAATCCGCAAGAATCTTTTGCGTCTTGCCAAGGCTTGCGTTGGTATTTTTAACGATTGCATCCAAGGCTTTTTCGTCAATGACTTGAACGACGCCCTTTCCGAAATGCGGATATTCGCCTTTCTTCACAACCGGAATTTTATATTTCTTTCTAATGTTCATAAATCTACTTATTGCCTGAAAGGTTTTTGCCGCCCTTGAATTGATAAAACCAATCCTTAATCCTTGCGTTTATGGCAACGAATACCTTTGATTCGGGGACGGTTGCCCTTGTGTCGGGACGGTGATAAACCTTATCTTTCAAAATGTATTGCAATTCGGATTCCATTTGTTTCCATTTTCCGCGAACTTTCTTGACGTAATCCCGTTCTTGCAGGAACCAATTGCGCCCTAGGCGAACGATTTTCAAGCCGGGATGCCTGTTTTCCCTAGGACTTCCCCATTTTTTCGCTTTTGAAGTCAAGGGAATCGCCAACATCTTTGAATTCTTGGGATATATCCAGCCGCCCGTTATCTTATGCGCGAAAATAGCGCCACCCTGCCCGACGATATGGACGGAAGCGTGGTAATCGTCATATTCTGGATTTGAAGCAAGGTAAGGACGTACCAAATTGGAATATGGACGCCCCAAACTTGCAAGGTGCTGGTTGTATACGTTGCGCAATTCAACCCCTAGAACCTTCATAAGCCTTGCGGGGCGCTTCATCGTTTCAAGCAAATAACGATTGGTTGGCGTTAAACTGTCATGGACTTTAATCATTTTATGCCGTCCAGAATGTACGCCCTTTAATCATTGTAATCTTATCGCCCATTTCGTTTTTAACCGCGTCAAGCGTGAACGGGTCCAAATGGCTAATGTCTACGAGCGTTTTAGCGTTCAAATCTATAGGTTTGGGCGTAAGCTTTTGATTCGGGGCGATGATTCCAAGCTTTTCGCATTCGCTTCGGGCGACTTCACGGACCCAACCGCAATTTGAATTCCAATCATAAGGCGGGATTTGGGATTCGGGATTGATTTGGTTTAGTTCTTTCCATATCGGGGAATCCTTCAAAGCGATTTTGGGGGACTTTGCCGCCCCTACCCAACCAACCGCGTTTCCCGCTTCTTCCCAACGCGCATCCCAATCCCTAGGTTCATCGCTTGGCGATAGCCTTCCGAATTCATAGCCGACGAAATAATTGAGGATGTCTTCATCCTGCCCCGCGTTGTAATTGGCTACGTTTATTGCGTTTTCGATGTTGTATGTAAAAATAACGTCTACACGTTCGGGGTTTCCCTGCCATTCTTCCTTGTATTTGTCGCCAGTGGGCTTTATTCCCCTTTGTTGGGCGAGTTCTATTAAATCCCTTGTAATCAATGAACGGGATTGCAAAACGTATTCATCCCCGTATTTGATTCCCGTGCGGGGATTGATTGCGTCCAACATTCCCCTTTCTTCCCAATACTTGCGCCCAACCGCAGATTCCCTTACTTTGATTTTCTTTCCTTCAAGGTTTTCAATCAGTTTCTTTTTTATGTCGGAAAGGTGTTCCGCTTGGAACAGTTTGGCGGAAAAAAATGCCCGTTGCTTAATTTCGTTCGGCATCGTGCGCCATTGTTTATAGGACAATGAAGACGGAACCAATTGTTTCTTGGCTATTCCGTCAACGACTTTTTGAAGGGTTGCGGTTGTTACCCTGAAATCGGGTTTGATACCTTTCCAGTTCCGCGCCATATTAAGCCGCCTTTATGGTTTTCTTGGCGGCGGATTCCCCTATTTTTGCGGCGATAGCATCCTTTGCGGCTTTCTGCATTTCGGCGGCAAGCTTGCTTTCTATCGCTTCAACGCTAATCAAATCGGGCGTAAGGGTCTTAATCGCGTCCTGCAATTGGGTCAACCATGCTTCATCAATGGGCGTATTATCGTCCATATACTTTATGGAAAGGTTTTCAATCGCCGCCAAAAGATTCTTATCTATCCCCTCTAGTTCTTTTTGGGTTAGATATTCCGAAACCTTTTCCGTTTCCCTGTTTTGGAACGTCGGGACAATTGGGGCGTTGTAATCCTCTAATTCAAGTCCTGTCATTTCGCTTAGACGATCCGCCGCAATTTGCTTGCCAGCTTCCCGCGCCATTTTCGCCAGTTCAAAAGCGCCCTTGGCGTCGTTTTCCTTGCGTTGCGAAATCTGGAAATACACAAGCGGGGTTTCACCTTCCGCAATCAATCCTTCATTCTGCAAAGCGGGAATCGTAATCGCCGCATCCAACGCTTCCGAAATGGAAAGCGCATCCTGCATAACCAAAGCTTTCAGGGTTTCGGCGTGGTTTTCGGCAACGTTGGACCCCAAGCCCGTTGCGCCCGTGGTATTGTTCAACGTGGAAGAGGCAATCAAAGATGTAATGTCGTTTTTAAGTTCGGTCAATCTGTCCTTGTAATGGGGTATCGCGGGCGGCGGTTCAATGCGCGTTATTTTGTTTTCGGTTTGACCGTCGAGCATTTCCAGCCAACCGGATTGACCTTCCGAAAGGCTTTCAAGCAACAATCCCAAATTGGTTTTTTGGGTATCCGTCAAATTGGACATCGGGGGCGTTTGAATTATTAGCTGATTGCGCCCCGCCTTGGCTAAATTGCCGTCCCATGCGTCGTCTTGTTCCCTGTATTTGAACGCCAACCTTAGCAACGCCAGCAATAAACTTTGGTCCGATTCAACGATTGCGTAATCCGGCGCGATTATTTTTTCCAATTGGCTAAAGTTTGGATTAACAAGCCCCAATGTGTTTAGGTAATATTCGTAATCGGGGGCGGTGCTTCCCAACCATTGAACGTTGCGACTAACGCTCCAAGGATTGACCGTCGCCAAACTGTTTTCCGTGATTTTACAGGCGGAAAACCCGTAGAAACGGAACAAGGCTAGATGCTTTATTGCCCTTTTAAGGTTCGCAAATTTGTTGAACCTGTTTAAAACGATTTCCTTTTGTTTGGCGGCTTTGGTTTCGTCTGCCCCTTCAAGGATTTTGATTTCCCAATCCAAAGAGGAAATTTGACTTTGCCAAAAATTCATTTTGTCTTTAAGTGGGGAAACGATTTGGCTTATCTGTTCCAAAGCATAAGCGGCGTTTAAATATATGCCCTTTGTGTTGACTTCCCGCCTGTAGGTTGAATCTATCTTATCCAGCGTAAGGGAAGTTATCGGGTCCGTAGGCGTTTTTCCCGCGATAGACGTTTGCCCCGCGATTCCGCCCCTACCCTCGCCGCGATTCATTATTACGGGTTCTACGTTCGCCCCGCGTTCCCAAAATTTCAAATTGATTGCCATAAGATGATCCTTTTAAACTTGCCCCATCGGTTTACCCCCGAACAACCGAACCCCCGCCCGTGTATTGGGGTTGCTGTAGTTTTTGGATGCAATATCTAAGCGAGTCAATCGCATGGTCTTCCCCCGTATATTCGTCCTTGCCTTGTTTCCAAGTTAGGTTTTGGATTTCCCTAACTAAATTGGGGCAGTTCTTTCCGACGATGTAAAGGCGCGGCTTGCCGTTTTCACGTATCCTCAAATATTCTTTGATCTTCAAGACCCCATCCAAGACGCCCATTTCCTTTTTGTTGGTTGGCACGTTCGGGATGCCATATTTTATTAACTGCGCACGGGATTCGGCGTCTTCACTGTCTGCAACGGTCCAACGCGGTTTTCGGTCCCCTAAAAGCTTTTTAATGGCGTTGGCGTGATCGCAAACCAGCATTCCCGCTTTGTAGTGTTCCCCGATTATGTAAACGTCCCCATCCTTATTGACCCCTGCAAGCAAATGGCAGAAAGGCGCGGTAAAACCGAAGTCAATTCCGGCGCAATAATATTGGAGATTGTCGGGGATTTCGGGGACGATATGGCTGTTTGCGTCGAATTCATCAAAAACAAGCCCCGAATTATCCGCCCATAATCCTTCCCACAATCTCTTGAATGCCGTTCCCGTTAGGCTTTTCAGGGTCTTAATCGTGTCGGCTGGCAAAAATGGATTGTCGGACGGAACAAAATGCAGGGAATCAATGGAATCGGAATCGTCCAAAGGCTTGTTGTCTTCCGAAACTCTCAATATGAAATATCTTCGGACCCAATGGGAAAGATTCTTGGGGTTGCAATCGGCAATAAGCTTTCGCACGGGAACGGCAACGCCCGACAATCGGGAAAGGATGATCTGCAATTCCCCTTCCGTGATTTCGGTTATTTCGTTGACCCATGCAAGGTCCAGCGCCAACCCCAAAAGCTTTTCGCCGTTATCGTCTTGGGTTCCATAGAATGCGATTTGGGAACCGTTAGGGGCGGTCAATATCAATTCGGACTTGTTTAATTCCCATCCCCTGCCCTTCAACACGTCTTGGAAGGTTCTCAAAACGGATTGATTGCAGGATTTCCGATACTTGCGGAATACCCCGATATTGCAATTAGGATATGTTTCGCAGACTGCTGTTATCCATGTACTGACGCAAATTGATTTCCCCGAACGTGCGCCGCCAGTGAACAGGATTTTACGCTTTGTTCGGTCCTGTAATAGACGCCAAGCGGTTATTTGCTTCGGGGAAAGCTTCATTCATTCCCGCCGCCCTTTGTTTTGGGTTCTTCCGCCTGTTCCGCGTCTTCCGTGGTTTCGGGCTGGAAGCCAAACGGGGTCATTGGGTCCGTATCTTCAAATAAAGGCTTCGGGGTCATGTCCATCGTTGAAATGAATTGGGGCGCTTTGCCTTCCGTCCTGTCTGAAATCAATTCAATCGCTTTTAAGTCACCTTTTGCCGCCCTTATAATAGTTCGGAACACCATAAGATGTTTTAAGGTTCTAATTTCCTTCAATAATTCAGGGGGCAAATCATCCAAGGTCAATTTTAATATGTCTTTGTTCTTGGCAAGGGCGAGTTTTCCGAAACGCTCAAATAAATCTGCAAACGATTCGCCTTTCTTGGGGCGTCCATGCGGGTTTCTTATTTCGCCTTTCTTTGCTGGTTTAAGATTTGCGCTCCCTTTGTGTATTGGTTTCGGGTCCATAATTTTGCCTTATTATTTCAATTATTGCCCCGATAGTTTCCCGTTAATTATTTTTTCTGCCGAAATAAGGCTTTGCAATTTGTCCGTAGACGATTTCAAAAGTTTCATAATCCTATTTTTCTTATATGAACCCTTGAAGATGCTTTCCATTTCTTTACCTGCCTTTACGTACGTTTCGGAATAATAGTGAATCAAAAGGAAGGTATGCAGTTCATCGGGGCGCAAAGTTGCGATTGCCCGCAAAACGTCCAAAATCATAACGTAATTTGCATCCGATTCGATGGGCTTGGGGGCTTGGTATTTGTCGCCGTGTGCGGCTTCATCCAAAAGCAATACTTTCCCGTGTCCGTTTTTTAAATGGTTTGACGGACCCCCACAATCTGCGCAAGGGCTGTTCTCATATTTGCCGAATTTGGCAACGTCGCCGTTGTGCGGGCAATCGAAACAACGCCCAAAATGCTTGAAACCGCAAACGCGGCAAGTTTTGCATTTCGGTTGCGGCGGAAGGTCTTTTAGTTCCTTTGGTTCATCTAAGTTTTCGGCGTCAAACGTTATGCTTTCGGCATAATCTTCGGTTTCAATATCTTCAATCGTCGCGGGCATTTTAATATACCGCCCATTTTAAAATGATAGCCGCCGCAATTAATATGAATATTGTGGCAGACTTTTTAATAATCGCCGCGATATAAACAATAAAAGGGTTGCAAATCATTATTTTGCCCCTTTCTTGCCGCAGATTGCGATTATGGGCTTGCCGTCCTTATCGCAGTAGGCTTTTAAATCTTCCGTAAGGGTCAACGTTTGTTTGGCGGATTGGGCGATTTTATTTATTTTTCTGATAATCGTTTTCTTGGGGTTCATATATTCTTTCCTTCAATTATATGAATACACGCCCCGTTTTTCTTTGTGAAATTGGGTTTTGATTATTTTTTGTTTTTTACGGCGAATATGCCGAATATTTTAACCCCCAAATAATACAGCCAAGCCCAACGGAATTTCGCGGCTTTAAGTTGCTTGTAAAATAACCAGTCAATTTCCGCTTTTGAATATGGGAAAGTTTCGGGGCAGATTCTAAGATAATGATAGCTGATGTCGTGGGTCAATGAACCATAATAGGTTCGCGGCAATCCTGTTTCGGGGTCAATGTCCCCATCGGGAACGTTGGAGCAACCGTCAAACCGATAACCCGCCTTTATCGTCCATATGCCGTTTTTGACTTCAAGCCATCCATCCGGCGAAACGAAATTGCGCATTCCGTAACCGCTAAAAACCGTATAATCCGCCTCCAAGGTGAAATCGGCTTTGTTCCACGGCAAGCCCGTTGCAATCGGCGTATCATCCATTACGGATTTGATCGGGTTAATGATTCCCGCCCCGAAAGCTTTCTTATCTGCCTGTTCCATGGCGTGTCGGCGCAAATGTTCCCTAATCTGTTCAACCGTCTTGCAATCGTTTTTGCCCGTTTCTTTTTCTTGCTTGGTGTGTTTGGCGAGCAAAAGGGCGCACACGGATGCACAAAACGGACTAGAAAAAGAAGTGCCATTTAATCGCGCATATCCGTTGTTGCCGTAAATTGAATATATGCCAACGGCGGGCGCGGCTATGTCTACGCGGTCCCCTCTTGAAGAAAACGCCGCAATCTTCCCGTCTTTCCCGAATCCGCCAACGGAAACGCATTCAGGAAATGCCGCCGGGTAATTTACGGAATCGTCGCGCCCGTCATTCCCTGCGGCGCACGTGCAAACGATATTGCGGGCGTACAGTTGTTTTATAAGCTTTTCCATTTCAGGATCGGGGTTTGGCATCCCAAGGGACATATTGACGATATGGGGCGGCGGGTCCATCTCTAGACAACGGCGCAAGGCGGCATTGACCGCTTCAATGCTTCCCGCCCCCGAATTGTCCAGCGCCCTTAGAAAAATCAATTGGGCTTTTGGCGCAACGCCGCACGTGCCGCGCCCGTCCCGCCTAGCGGCGCAAACGCCAGCAACAAAGCCCCCGTGATTCGTTCCCGTGTCTTCCAGCCCGTCGCCCGTGAAATCGGCGCACAAGTCATTCAGGATCGCCCCTTGAAGGTCTGGATGCTTTGACGTCCCCGCCGTGTCTATAATCGCAATCCTTATCCCCTCGCCTTCGGTTTCTCGCCATATTTGGGGTACGTTCAACATTTTTAAACCCCAATCAATAACTTCCGAATCGGCAAGGCTGGAAATCAAGCGTTCAACTTTATAGGGCGGCAATTTTACGGGTTTATTCATATATATTGCCTGACGATTTCACAAATAAGCCCGCTTCAAGTCTTTAAAATATAGGCAGGATTTAAAAGGGCGCTTTTCCAGTCTGCGCGGCGGGGCGAAATAATCTTTTGCCTGTTCCCAATTTAAAAACCCCGCCAAATATATTTTGCTGTGCCATTTAACGCAAAGGGCAACCCAATCCTTTGCCGTGCCTTTATAAAATAGAGGATCGGTCCCTTTTCTTTCGCCGCTTTCATTTTTTGAAAATGACCAGCTAACCAAATATTCATCCCCCCAAGGTTCAACCGTCTTGACGTGTATTAAATCGCCACCATAAACGAAATCTGGCTTCCATCCTTTTTTAGAACCCTCTCGCCTTTCGTAATCAATTTCCCCGACGTCCAGCCCGTAGGCTTCGGCAATAATTTTGAAACCTTCTTCCCCTTCTTTGCCTAAAACATCGTCGCGGCTTGCTTTTTCAACGTTGGGCGCGGCGCGATTTTCAACGCGGTATTCCGCCGAATCGGATTGACCGTAAACGAAACATTCGGCGCGGTTCGTCATTTCATCCGTCAAGGAAACCGAACCCATATAAAAACCCGTCATCGCGCATAAGCTTTGATTATACATATAATGCTCTCCTGCATAGATATACACAAGAGAGCATCAAAACGTGAAATCGGGCTTTAAATTATCTGGTAGCCGATACGCTTATAAAGCAATTCCAAACGCCGCAAAATCTTTTCGGCGGCGTCCTGTTGTTCTTCCGGCGAGCGGTAAACAAGCCCTTTTGATTCCAAAACAAGTTCAATTCCGCGTTGGTTCGGATCGTCGCCCCTGTACGTCTTGCAGAAGTCATAAAAGCACAAAACAAATTCATGCCTAATTTCCGCCGCGACGTCTTCCAAAAATAGAATTTCGGTTTCCTGCAACGCATCGCAAAGCGGATAAAAGACCTTCAAGCCCGTATCTGCGCGGCGCAAGTCGTTTTCTTCCCCATCGTAAAATAGGGTTTTATTTATAATCATCATTTCAGAAATTGGCGATTGTTTTTTCATAATAACTAATACACTGCCGCCGCAAATTGTGAAATCGCGGCGAACGTATTTTGCGCAAAAAAAGGACGGGACCGAAATCCCGCCCTTATGCCTATCCTGCCTGTAGGCTAATCGGCAAGCGCCGCCTTTTGATCGTATTTTCTTTCGGCGTTCTTTTGCTTAATAAGGTTGTATTCGGTATAGTCGCCCGTTTTTTGGGCGTCTTCCCAAGCTTCCCGTTCCATCTCAAATAAAGCGAATTCGGCGTTAAACTTTTCGGCGGCGGCTATGTTGTCGGCTTTTCTTTTCGCTTCCTTGTGGAAGAAATAGCCGATTCCAGCCCCGCCAATGGAAAGCGCAATCGCAACCGTAATAATCATTTTTCCCGTATCGTTCATATTTTTTTCCTTTTCTGTTGGTTTTTGTCCAAAGTGATATTTTTAATCAGTGTTTTCGGGGCTTTTTGAGTGGCGAGTTTGTCCATTTATGCCGCCGAACTCATTTTAACGGCAATATCCCGCCCGAAATGCTTCTTAAAATTGGAACGCATAACGGAAATGGCGTCTTGTGCTTTATCTTCCCTGCAAACCAATTCATCATGGGTTGGATAACATTCTATCCCCTTGGCATCGCATTCCGCAAGAATATCCATCATGCAATTTGATTCGTAGTTTTGAAGGATGCTCGGGATACGCTTTTTGATCTTAAAGCCCTTAATGAATCGTTTAACGGCGGAATGGCGCTTGCAGAATGCGGCGAGATAATCCATTTTCGCGGCGTCGGGCTTGACCCAAAATCCATCCAGCGTTTCAAATTCTTCCGCGTCTACGTCAACGCCGTTGTACATTTTGCCGATGCGGTAGCGGATGGAATGGAACAGCAATTGCGGCGTGATCTTTCCGGCGGTAAACCACATCATAAGTTTCTTGTTTAATTCCCTGTCGTTGTCCGCGTGTTCAATTTCGTAGGCATCGCCTTCCAGTTTTTCCCCTGCGATTGCGTAAAGGATGTTCGGCGCACAAGCCGCGAAATCCAGCAACACAACGTGCGAACCGTCAATTTTGAGCTTTTTGCGTTCATCGGATGATAGTTGCTGGTAATTCAGGAATTGCCCGCGATTTGAATAAGCGTAGATTCTGCCGCCCAACGTGTATTTGCGGCGGAAATCGCCGCTACCGTCAATAACCGTGTCCCCGATGATTCGTCTTAGCATGATGTCGTGTTGCATTTTTTCTTTCTCTAGTTTGTATTTTCGGAATTGGTAAAGGTATTCAATGCGCCTTGTTTCGTCGCCCATGATTTCCAAATGGTCTTTAAGGTTTATGGCGTCTACGATTCTTCCGATTGGGGTTAAATACCAAGCAAGGGAAGGAATAATTTGCGTCATCGGCGCGAAACCGTCGCCGCCGATTTCAAGACGTCGCCCGTTAATGACGGATACCCAACCCGAAGTTTCCGCCACTCTTAGGAATTCCATCGTATAAGTGTACGAAAGCGGCGCAAAATTTCCGCCCGCGCTGTAATCGTTGGCATATTTACTAATCAACAACGATTCGTTTCCGCCAATCATCAAAGCAAGCCTGTAAAGATTCAAAGCCCGCCCGTTTTTATCGGTCCTGCCCCATCCGTCGCCGTTTACCATGCCAAACGCGGCACGTTGTAGGCGCTTGCGTTCGGAATCGGTTGGCTTAATAATAAATCCGTTGTTCATGCCGCCGCTTTTTTAAAAAAAGAATGGGCGGTTTGAAAGAAGGAGCGACTACTCTCCTTGCCGATTAAGGCAACCGCCCAAATTAAAGTTTTCTGTTGTGTAGTCGTATTCATTCTAACTCTTGCCCCGCCGTTTTGGCGGTAATTATTGTAAGCGCAATCTTTCATCTTTCTACTTTAGATAACACCGTCCCCGCGCAATTGTGAAATCCAACAAGCAAAATATCTTTGCGGCGCTTTTAAAAAGATTTAGGCGGCGCGGCTTTTAAATAACCCTCTTTTTAAATGGCGGCGGGTCTTGTAGTGAACAGCCATTTTTAAACAGGATAAGGAAGGAAATCCCGAACCATAAATATATTATGCGCCAAAGCGCATATGCCCCAATCTGGGGCATAGCTTTTTTAATATCTTTCAAAGCCTTACTTTTCTTTCCTAGTCTTAGGCTTTCTGTTAGCTATATGATTTCTTATAAGAGTAATATATAAACTAGACCCTTGGGCTTAGAATCATCAATGTTTACGGGGTCCAAATGGCTGTTTTCAGTTGTCCGCACGATTTTCCGTTTTTTGACCCTAAAAAGCACCCTGCCAAGCATCCGTTTTCCCCTCTTCCGTCTGGAATACGATTTTTAAAAAGACCCCTTTTAAAATGCCGCCTTTTTTAAAAAGACCCATTTAAAAACATTTCCCGCCCTGTAGTTTGTTCCTACCCTCTTGCGGCTATGCCTTGGGGCGCGGCTTGGCGCTTGGCTGGCGTTCCCGCCCTTCAACGCCCGTTGGACCGTTCCAATCTCCCAACGCCCTATAAACGATCCTAGCGCCAAAAGCGGCGCATCTTATTTTTTTAAATCGCGGCGATAGGGCTTCCCGAACATATTAAAATATTCGGCGTCCAGTTTTTTATATACTTGGCGCAAATCGGGGCAGGGTTCATCTAGCTTGTTTTTCCGCATTTTAAAATATTCCGCCCGTTTCTTTCCCAAAAGGATTTCCAGATTATCCAGCAAAACCCACGGCGAGACGTGCGCCGAAGTCCTTTTGAACTTATGGCAACCCGCGCATAGGATCGCGACGTTATCTAAATCCCACCTGTAAGCGAGAATTGAACGGCTTAAAAGATGATGGGCGTTCAAGCCTTTTGATTCCTTCCCGCACAATTCGCAACGGTTCTTGCCGTTTTTGACTATTTCCAGCCAAAGCCCGTCAAGAAGCTTCCGCAATTTCATCTTCGGCAATTTCGCAAGTTCTTTCATCTCTATTTGCCCCGAAAACCCACGGGCAAGAGATAAAGGAACTTAAACTATGGGATTGCGTAAGAAATTGGGTAAATGGTTCGGAATTTTGGCGATTGCGGCGGGCGCGGCGTTCTTTGTTGGTTGCGAAAGCGATTTCGGGGGCGACGGCGGCACGGTCTACAAATCCGTTGCGTTCCCCGACGTTTCAAAACCTTTCTTGGGTTACGGGCTGGTAAACAATTGGAGCATCCTAGACCCCCAGACAGTATTAAAGCAACTTGACGCCGCGAACGTGCAAGCCGCCCCCTTTGAATTCTTTGAATGGGCTTCCCCCGAAAAGTTCGCGCAAACGGATGAACTGATTTTGAAGTTTGAAAAATGGTTGGAAGAATCGCAGGAAAGCAAAACGATTCTTTACGTTACCCTCTACAACGCGAATTTGGGGCTTAAAAAATATGGGGATGCCGGAATAACGGCGGATAAATACGCTTCCCAAATCAAAAAGGTAGCGGACAAGTTTGGAGAATGGGTTTTGATATACCCTAACCTTTATATCACGCCTTGCGGGGAAGGCGGGTCTGGCAAAAGCGAAAGCTTTGATAAGCGGATGCAAGAATATTGCAAAGCCATAATCCCGCGCAATCGCCTTGTGAATAATTGGGGTTCGACACCTTCCGGCATGGACGGAATGGGATTTTATTGCCAGCATCCGTCAAAGACCGGCGCAAAGCTTGGCGCGGCGGCTTGGATAATGTCGGACCATTCGCTTTTGATAATGGAATTGAACGGCGGGACGGGTCTTTACGGTACTGCGAATTATGAAACAACCAAAGCCTTTGCCGTCCGTTGCCTCAAAAACGGCAATCCGTTCCTTTTCTATCACTTTGACCGTAACGGCGAGATGGACGCGGAAGCGTTGCGGGCGCTCAAAGATGCTTGGGCGGAATATACCCTTGGCGACTTAAATTTTTAAGACACGGAAGGGTCTTGACGGCGGAACAGGCAAAGGGCATATTGCGCCAATCGTTCTTTCTAGGGCTTCAATATCGCCCCGTTTTTCCCTTCCAGTGGGTCAAAAAGACCCTTTTTCCTGTCTTAGTCCTGTCTTAAATATGGGGAAATATGGGGGTATATGTAGGGATATTAAGATTTTAAGACGCTAGACGATGAAAAGCATAATTCCCATAAGTGATTGAAAAGCATCAATTTAGGTTAAAAAAGCGGGAGTAATTCAGTGGCAGAATGTCAGCTTCCCAAGCTGAACGTCGCGGGTTCGATCCCCGTCTCCCGCTCCATTCTTGAACGCATGAGCCGATTCTTGTGGAATCCCGCGGTCGTCTGGACGGTGGTCTGGCTCTGCGCCGTCCGCGCGCCGGGAACCACAACGAATTTGTCCTTCGCCGACGGCCGAATCGCCTGCGAGGTCTCCACTCGGCATGACGCCGTTCCGGAGCTGGTCGCCACCGTCCTGCCCATCGCCATGAAAGCCGCCATGGAAATCGTCGGCGAACCGGCCGAGACGCTGCGGCTTTCCATCCGCCTGGAAGAGACGCCCCCCTTTTACAAACGCCTCAAGGCCCTGTTTCAGGTCGAAGCGTTCGCCGTGCAGCATGGCGATGAAATCGCGCTGCGCACGGGGTCCGATCCGCTGAAACTGGCCTTTCGGCTCGGCCATGAATTGGCCCACTGGCTCGTCTACAAACGGCACGCCGTCCGCCCGCCTTTGTGGCTGGACGAAGGGCTCGCCCAGTTGGCAGGCGCCGAAGCCGCCGACGTTTGCGCCCGCGTCCACAAGGAGAACGTGGCGCGGCCCGCACCTCCCAAGCTGGAACAAAACGCCTTCGGCCTCGACGAGTTGACCGCGCTGGCCGACTATCCCCGCACGTCCGCGCGCAGCGCCGCCTTCTATTGGCAGGCCGAAGCGCTGGCGCGCGCCATTCGCCGGCGGTTGGGCCCGCCCGATTTCGCCGCCTACGTCGGCCTGCTCTGCACGCCCACCCCCCCCGCTTGGCAAACTCCGCTCCGGGAACGCTGGTATTTTTCCGACTGGGACGTGAACTGGCTGGCGGAACAAATCAGGCCCAACGAATGAAATCGCCGCTATCCGGTCGTCTCCGATGACGATGATGCACGCCACCCAATCCGACGTCCCCGAACGGGCCTGGCTCGTGGCCACGACGCTGGGCGACCAGCCCAAGGCCGAAGTCGAAGATTCCCTGCGCGAACTGCGCGCGTTGGCCGACACGGCCCGCGCCGAAGTTTGCGGCGAAACCCACTGCCGCCTGCGCGCCATTCAACCGTCCACCTACATCGGGCGCGGCAAGGCGCTCCAGATCGCTGCAGACATCCAGGCCGCCGGGGCCCGGTTGGCCATCTTCGACGACGACCTGACCCCGGCCCAAGGTCGAGCCCTCGAAGACGTCTTCGGCGTGCGCGTCGTGGACCGCACCCAGCTCATCCTCGACATCTTCGCCCAGCGCGCCCTGACGCAGGAAGGCCGCTTGCAGATCGAGCTGGCCCAGTTGCACTATCTGATTCCGCGCCTGCGCGGCCTCTGGACCCATCTGGAGCGGCAGAAAGGCGGCATCGGCCTCAAGGGGCCAGGTGAAAAGCAGCTCGAATTGGACCGGCGGCGGATCGAACAGCGGATCGGCCGCATCCGCGAACAGCTTCAGTTCGTGCGCCAGCGCCGCGCCGAATTGAGGCGGGGGCGGCGCCGGCACGGTTGGGCCTTGTTGACCCTCGTCGGCTACACCAACGCCGGCAAATCCACCCTGCTCAATCGCCTCACGAATGCCGGCGTTTTGGCCGACGACCAGCTGTTCGCCACGCTGGACCCCACCACCCGCCAGCTGCAGCTTCCCAACCATCAGCCTTGCCTGTTGACCGACACGGTCGGCTTCATCCGCAAGCTGCCGCACCATCTCGTGGAAGCCTTCAAGGCCACGCTCGAGGAAGTGAACGAAGCCGACCTGCTGCTCCACGTCATCGACGCCTCCCAGCCGCGCGTGGACGAGCAGATCGACGCCGTCGAATCCGTTCTGCGCGAACTGGGCGCGCAAGACAAACCGGTGCTCGCCGTTTTCAACAAGACGGACCTCGAACGCGGCCACCACCAGGCCATCCGGCTCGCGGATCGCTTTCGCCATTCCGTGGCCATTTCCGCCGCCAACGGCGACGGCACGGGGCACCTCTGCCAAACCATCGCCGATCTGTTGCGGGACCGCGTCGCCCATTTGCGCCTGAAGATTCCGGCGACCGAAGGCCGCTGGCTCGCCGCCCTCCATGCCAACGGCAAGGTCCATTCCCAGAAGATCAGCGGCAAGCACCTGCTGATCGAAGCCACGGTTTCCACGGCTTTCGCCGCCACGCTCGATCCCAAGTGGATCTGCCAATAGAGCGAGCGGCTTGCGGGCGCCGCCGCGACGCCCGCGCGCATCCCCATGCCGCTTTGCCGGCAGACCGGCCGACGCCGGAAGATCAGTAGGTGGTTTGGACGCCGCTCAGCGGCCCGCCGGTGAGATAGTTCACCGCCGTGCCGGTTCCGTTGTATTCGTATACGGCAAAAGCATAGCTCTGGTTTGAATTGAGGCCCAGCAACGTGAAGCTGCCGCCGGTGCCATCGAAGCAGATCCTGTTCCCGCCGCCTTGGTCCACGGCAGACGGGAAGTCCGCATTCACTCCGTCCGGCGAAATTCCGTCGGTCGGCGTCCAGGTCGTGCTGGTCCCCGCTCGAACCACCACGATCCGGCGCGCGCCGTTTCCGACCGTCCAGTTGGCCGCGATCTGGGTGGCGCTGACGTTCGTGAACGAGAGCGCCGAGGAATTGACCGTCGGTTCGGCATCGAGCGCCCCGCCCGAAGGGAGGTCCGTCCAGCCCATCCACCGGGTCGGCAGCGTGTAGAACTGGGCGGGATGGTAATTCCAAGTCCAGTAGCCGCCCGCGGCCTCGTTACGCGAAACGATCACGAGCACGTCGTTGGGCTTGAAGAATCCGGGCGGAACCAGATCGCCCGGCGTGCCGGCGATGCTCGGCATGAATCGCCAGACGCCATTGGCGTCGCAATAGATGGAATGGCCGCCCATGAGGTCCTTCGTCGCCGTGTTCATCGTGTAGATTTCATCGCTGGCGCCCGGCGCGCCGCCCGTGAATCCGCAGTCGGTCAGATTCAGCTGGCTGGGATGCGTCGCCACCGGCAGCCGCAGCGCCGCGACGTTGTACACCCGCACCTGATTGGTGCGAACGCTGCGATCGCCGGTGTAGATCCGTTGGCTGAAGCCGACGTTGTTGGTCGGCACCTGGGCGATAGGCGTCCAAACCATGGCATCCACTTGCACCGGCGTGCCGCTGTCGGTCAGGTGCGAATAATCCACCGCGGTCGTGGTCGCATAGCCCAGTTCCACCAAGTTGCTCGGCAGGTTGATGGCGAAGCCGCGGCTGAAGAAGTCGTCGCCCATCTGATTCGTCGTCACGTCGATGCTGGTGTTGGTGCCGGTTTCGACCGTCATCCAGCGACCGTATTCGTTCAGGAAGTACTGCTGCGAAGTCGGCGCGTTGGTGCCGGCGCCGTAGAATTCCACGACCGTGGCGCCCGTGGCCGGACTGGCCGAACTGCCGCCGGGGAACGCCTCCAGACTGCCGAACACCGCCTCGAAGGTGTTCGCATACGGCTTGCCGTGCAGCGCCACGAAGTTCTGGCCGCCCGACAGGACCACGTTGTGGAGGGCGTAGACTTCTTCGCTGGCCAGCGGCCGCTGCGGCACGACGTTGGTGCCGTCCGTGCGCGTGTGGCGCCAGCGATCCTTGTACGACGCGCGGTAGAACCGGATGGTGCCGCGCGTCCGCAGTTGGGCGCCGTCGTCCACGAACCAGTTGGTCATGACGCTGTTGGTGCCGACCAGATGCCACACGTTGTTGCTGCTTTCGCGGAACGTCGCGGAATCCCAATAAATCAGGTCGTATTCCTTCTTCACCTGCGTGTAGAGATTCGTCACGCGCGCACCGGCGTTCGGATTGGTCGGACCCGAAGCGGTCCAAGCCAGCGCCGCCGCCCGCTTCGCGGCCGTGTTGGTCAGGAACGGCAGGCTCTGGAAGTCCGGCGGCAGGTTGGTCTTGGCCATGGACCAGCCGCGGGTCAGGGAGAACTTGATCGTGTTGTTGGTGGCCCAGCTCAGGTTGCCCGCCGGTCCTTCGTTGCCGGCCCGGTCCACGCCCACGATCACGACCGCATAGTCCTGGTCGAAGTCCAGATCGTACAGGCGGATGGTGCTGCGGCTCATGTTCGTCAGCGCGTTGTAGTTGGGCTGGAAGGAGCCGGCGCCCGGATCGTCGATCGTGGACTCCCACGTCTTGTTGGACCAAGACCGGTAGGTGCCGTTTTCGACGAAGTTGGTGTAGACGTAGTCGGCCGGCGCGCCATCCGGCGGGATCCACGTGCTGTAGTAGATCTTGTAGGACCGCCACGGCGAGAGCAGATCGCGGCTGCCGCCGCCCCACGAGGGATAATTGTCGTGCGTCGTTTCGTCGGGACCGACGCCGGCCGAAATCCAGGTCAGATCGAACTGCGTCGTCGGATCATCGACCTCCTCCGTGGACGCCGTCAAATTGCCCACATGGGTCGGCGGCGTGATGTCGTAGGCCGTGTAGAATGCGGCAGGCGTTCCGCCCATGCGGTCGCCGGCCCGGTTGTTGTCGGCATCGACCGCGAACAGGTAGTTGGGGGTGGAGATGCCCTGGTTGGCCGCCGTGGCGACGAACCGCATCGAAGGCAGGTTGGTGCCGATGCCGACGGACAGGCGGATATCGTCCCAATAGGTCGTGTTGCCGCCGCCGTCGATCAGGGAAATCTTCAGCACTTCCACCGTGCCGTCGCCGATCGCCGCCGGAGCAATGCTGAATTGCGTCCAGTTGGCCGCCGTGCCCAACGCCAAGTTGTTCGAAGATACCGCTGTCAGCAGATTGCTGGCGGCAAACGCCTCGATCCGGAAGATGGCTCCTTCCGCCGTGTCGCACCGATACCGGCCGCTCACGCCCACGAGCGGTGCGTTGGAAGCCAAATTGATGAACTCGATCGTCTGGGAAGCCGTTCCGCCGTTGGCGGTCTTCATGCAGTTGGTCCCCTCGTAGGGTCGGTTGGTGTCGCCCAACCTGCCCTGGAAGTGGAAGAAGCAGTCGCCGCTGGTGGTCCAGCCCACGCCCGACATCTCGAACCCGTAGTTGGCCAAAGCGCCATTGGTGGCCGCCACGGCGTACGGCGTGCCGTAGGCCGCGCGGTTGCTGGCGGTCAAGCCGGAAATATCGGTGGTCGTGACGCGATACTCGCCGATGCCGGAGAGCATCCGCTGCTTGGCCGAATAGGCCCCGCCCGGATCTTGGTCCACCGACACCGTGTCGAAGGTGACGATGAATTCAGGCTGATTGGTCCAGGGGGCGGTATCGCGGGTCACGGTGCCGCCCGGCATGCCGTTCACCTTCACGGTGCCGACGGCCGTCGGAACCCCGACGTCGTTGTCCACCACGTACATGGCCAGATCGCCGCGCATCTGCAAATCGTCGCTGGTGCGATCGTGGTCGTAGTCCCACACGCTGGCGGAGCCCAGATATTCGCCCAGCATGAGATTCGTATAGGTCGGTTGCGGCAAATCGGCGCTGAATCCGCCCGCGTCTTCGTTCGTGATTCCGCCGTCGGAGTAGGCGTTGGTGAAGGTGAACGGCTGGTTCGTGACGAACATGGCGCCGGCGGGCGTGCTCATCGAGAACCGGGGCCGCCGGGTCGCATCCGCCGTGTTGGTGGCGCAAAGGCCGCTGTCGTCGTCCCACGTGGAGCCTTGGAGCTTGAACGAGCCGGTGGCGAATTCCTGATCCGAGACCTCGGTGATGCCGTTGGTGCCCACCGCGCCTTGCAGCAGGGTCAAGTTGTAGATCGCCAGATAAGTGCCGATGGAATTGCTGGTGCCGCCCATGCAATGGATGCGGATCTGGTTCGTGGCCCCGGCCGTCAGGGTCAGCGGCGCGTTGGTCGGCCAACTGGCCGAAACCGGATACCAGACGTTCGTGGCCGGCGGCAAACCGCCGTTGAAGTAGATCGCCGCAGACGACGAATTGCTCACGCCGTTCACGTAATGGCGGACATAGCAATGCGTCGGGCCGTTGGTCTTGTTGATCCACGTCTGGAACGAAAGGTTGGTGATGCCCACGTCGGTTTCCGGCGTCAATTCCACGGCCCAGTACTTCGTTTGCCATTGCCAGCCGCTCTGGCGCACCGCCCAGGTTCCGCTGGTGGCCGGGAAGGCCACGAACCGCGGGGTGCTCACGGCGCCGTTGAGGGTCTCCGTATGGATCGGCCCGACCTCGACGCTGCCGTCCGCCCGGGTCGGCAAGAGCGAGTTGGTGCTGGTGAAGAGCCACTGGGCAAGGGTCCCGCGGCGCGGCTTCATGGTGGACAGCGTCAGGCGCGGACGGTCCATGTCGTCGTCGATCACGCGCATCCGTCCGAGGCTGCCGGAGAATTGCATCACGTCGCCCGCGCGGTCGACGTCCGCATCGGGAACGTCGATGGTCATCGGAATGCCGGACCCGGCTTCCGACGAGAGGACCCAATCGGTGATTTCGTCGCCCGTCAATCCGGCGATATCCCACCACAAGGTTGAGCTGTTCGTCTTGCCGTCGCCTTCGCATTTCGCGTTGTTTCTCGAACCGGACTTGGCGCCGATCGCCATGATGGCCTGGTTGGTCTGGATGCCGCTGGCGTCGTACACGTTGCCCATCAAGTGCAGCGCGTTGCCGGACGCCACGATTTGCCCGTCCGTCACCTCGAATTCATGGGGCCGGCCGAAGAGCTGGATGTTGTCCATGCGGAACGCGCCGTTCGTGTTGCCCAGGGCGCCGCCATGTCCGGGACCGAGCACGAAGCGCAGGTAGACCCGGGAGATGCCCGCCGGCACCGCGTTGGAGAATTCGATGTAGCGCGTGCGCCAATCGGTGCAGTCGGTCATCGTCCAAGGCCGCCAGGCCGCGTTGGTGAGGAAGGATCCTTCTTCTCCGGTCGCGGACCACTGCACGGACACGTTGGTGAAGCTGTAGGCGCCGCCGTCTTCCGCCCACGAAAGCACGATGTCCTCGGCGGCCACCAGCGGCAGCTCGAACTGGATCCACGGCAGGTTGGTCGCGCTGAAGTCCCAATGGGTTCCGCCGACGTTGCGCATGTACAGCTCGCCCTTGTTGACCTGGCCATAGCCGTCGAACACGTCGTTTTCGCCCGTGCCGCCGGTCTCCACGGCGATCAGCTCGTCGGTGTAGGCCGGCGTCCAGGTGATGGCGGCATTGGTCAGCAGGCTGCCCCACCACGGTTTCGCGGCTTCCTCGACCGTGCTGTTCGTGAAGCTCCAGGCGGTGAAGACCACCTCGTGTTCGCCGGCCTGCTGCGTCAGGTCCGTGTAATCCCCTTCCGTCCCGATCTTCAGCACGCTGTTGCTGCCCACCGTCGGCAGGTCCGTGTCGTCGTCGTAGGTGCGGAAGGTGATGAAGCCGCCCAGACCGACGAGGCGGTCGTAGACGCCGGCGGTCGCCAGGAAGTTGGTGTAGCCCACCGAGGCATCGCCGTCCCAGGTCCGGTAATCCCAGTCGTTCGTGGCGATGATGCTGGGATAGGACAAGGGCACGACGGCATCCGCCATCCGGCGCATGATGTAGCGTTCGCCCGATCCGGAATCCGGGGCGATGCCGCAGGCGTCGATCCAATGCGTGGGATCGGCGAGGTTGAAGAGGCCGATCACGTCGTTGCCGCTGACCTGCAGCACCAGGTTGGTGGTGATCAGATACGGCACGGAGTTGGAAATCAGCGCGTTCGTCATGATCGGCAGGTTGTGCACGAAGTTTTCCGGCTCGCCGTTGAGAACCAGCAGTGTTTCGCCGTGCGGCAGCCAGTAGTCCGTCGCCGAGAGATGGCACGGCCGGATCCAGCTGTTCAGCGTGTAGTCGTCGTAATGGGTCGGATTCATCTGCACCATGAGCATGTACTGGCTCAGGTTGATGTCGCTGCCGGTGCCGTTGTAGAGCTCGACGTATTTGTCCTGGTAGTTCCCTTCGCCGAACTCGCCGAAGAACAGGTCGGTCGCGCCGGCCTGCTCGGCCAGGACGATGGTGTTGGTTTCCTTGCCGCTGACGGAGACCGCCCAGACGCGGGAGGTGTAGGTCGCCAGTTCCACTTCGTTGGTCGGCAGGCGTTCGGTGACGATGTTGGTGAAGATCTGCTGGCCGCCGGCGAGGGTGTTCGACAGGCCCGCGAAGATCACCGGATTGTACAGCCAGTTGGTGGTTTCCAGATCCAGCAGGGTGAACCGCGTTTCCTGGATGCCGCGGCGGTGGTACACCGCGAAGGTCACCGGGTAGCTGTTGGTGGGCTCGACGAGCTGGCCGTCGCTGACCAGGTTCGTGTGGCCGTCCAGCCAGTAGTTGTAGACGTTCGGATAGGTGAAGTTGAGCACTTCGTCCCAGGTGGCGCCCACGCGGACTTCGTCGAAATACGCGTGGTCGAGGGACGACCCGCCCTCGGCGGAGATGCCCGCGGCGAGCCGGATGCCGG
>Ga0209098_1000408_pt1 | contig 47844 bp, 34 predicted proteins | sample AD_JPNHW1_MetaG_FD_184429 | JGI IMG/M metagenome (GOLD analysis project Ga0209098, IMG submission 184429) | Active sludge microbial communities of municipal wastewater-treating anaerobic digesters from Japan - AD_JPNHW1_MetaG (SPAdes) (version 2) | ecosystem: Engineered > Bioreactor > Anaerobic...
AAGCACCGTTAAGAAGATTTTCCAAGAGATTCGCAAAGCCGAGAACATGATCTACGATGAGTTTATTGAGATTGAACCAATACTCCCCGAAAAGATTACCTTCTTCCACTCCGAGGACTTAGCGCTGCTCTACCCTACCCTTACCGTTAAGCAAAGGGAGCATGAGGTGTGCAAGAAATACGGTGCAGTATTTATTGAGGGCATTGGCTACCCGCTTGTTGATGGCAAGCCACACGATGGCCGCGCTCCCGACTACGACGATTGGTCTACCCTACGCGATGATGGCCACCGTGGGCTAAACGGCGATATTCTGGTTTGGAACCCAGTGCTGCACGACGCCTTTGAGCTCTCCTCCATGGGCATACGTGTAAACGCAAGCGCAATGGCAACCCAGCTTGAGATGAGCGCCTGTAGCCAGCGTAAGGAGCTATGGTTTCACTCTCAGCTGCTAAAGGGATTGCTACCCGAGAGCATTGGCGGCGGTATTGGGCAATCGCGCCTGTGTATGTTCCTGCTGCGCAAAGCGCACATTGGCGAGGTGCAAGCCTCCGTTTGGCCTACCGAAATTCTTGCCGACTGTAAAAAGAAAGGAATTGCGTTGTTTTAATAGTTAAGTAACGAGTAGATAGTAGTGGAGTAGTTTTTTTCTCCTCTACTTTCTACTTTTTATTATCTACTAACTACTTTCTACTCACTACTTTTTCCATTTTCTGTCCTATAATAATTCTACTTTTTAAGCAACAATTAACTTACTGAAAAAGATTAAGTTTTGATTTGAATTGTAATAGTGTTTTCATAAATTTAGTAAAAGTTATATGAAAAGTCTTTGTTTATTGGTCGTCATTTATTTACAACAATACTTACTGTATGTGTAGAATAAAATACAACCATTTTAAAAAGGAAGAAACATTCGACAATTTGCAACTAAAAGACATATAAAGGGAAACGATATATTGTATAACCCTTAAATTATCTATGATAGACTTAAACATAATATACCAAGAGTTACAAGAAAGGTTAAGAAAGCAACTTGTAGTGATTATCGGGACTGGCTCATCAATGGCTGTGGATTATGATTTTGGAATGAATTCTCTAGAAGACCATCTTAAAAAGGAAATACCTAGCCAAATTAAGAAAAATGGAAAAGCTTTATCCGAATGGAAAAAAGTCTTACAAAACAGAAAATATGGACGTGATTTTGAAAACTCCCTTAATGGAATTTCTTCTCAATTTTTATTAAACAGAATTATTTCTGAAACCGGAAAATATGTAGCATATATAAACAATAAAAATCTTTCAAAAATAAACCAAGGGAATATTCCTATTAAGGCTTTATTTGAGAGATTAGAGCAAACGTTTTCATATGTTAATCCAGTAATTGATTTAATTACACCTAACTATGATTTGATTATAGAAAATGCTTTGTCTCAATGCAATATAGACTATAATGATGGTTTTTGGGGAGGATTGTTAAAAGTATTTGATTGGAATGAGTCAGAACAGCAATATATTAGAATTGAACGCGAAAAAAAGACAAATAAAGTCTATCCAAGAATAAAACCCCCTCGCTAAGCGTAGTCTTCAGACTACGCTTTTTTTTAACAGCGGTCTGCCTACGGCAACGCCTTTCGGCGGTTCGGTTCTGGCTGCCGGAATGCGGTAAGGAAAAAACTGACTCACCCCTAATAGAGCGAAGCGAACTCGCCGAAGCCAATCCCCTCACTGCATCAAAGGCAGCTCAAGCAACTTATTGGCAATTTCTAAACTATTCAAAAAGAAAGGTATTGGAATTGAATTGTAACTGCATTTTTTTTACTTTTAGAAGCGCCAAGTAACCACCCGCCGTAAAATAGTTTCACTAAAGGAACAATGTTATGAGAAATCTTGCTATTACTTTTCAATTGCTACTTGTTGCAGTACAGGCTTTTGCACAAACTCCTCAGCTAAAAATCAACGTCGGGCATTCCGACGAGGTTAACACCGTTTGCTTCTCCCCTGACGATAAGTATATTGCCAGCGGCAGCGAAGATAAAACTATCAAACTTTGGGATGTTGCTACGGGTAAAGAGCTAAAAACATTTGTCAATCCTTTTCCTGTAAGAGCAATTAAATTTTCAAATGATGGCAAAAGCATTTTTAGCGGAAGTGAAAATGGACTCGACATGTGGAACATTGAAAGCGAGGCGGTTGTAAACCTTACAAAGGAGTGTTTACCACACTTTATTGACGTCTCAAATGATGGAAGATACATTGCTTACGATAATATTTATAAAGAAAATACACTGGACATTTTTGACTTTCAAGCCAGAAAAAAAGTAATGTCCTTTGTAGGCCATAAAAGTTACATACAATCAGGCTGCTTTTCACCAGATGGAAGGTACATTGTAAGCGCAGGCGACGACAAAATAATTCGCCTTTGGGATATCAAAACCAGAATGCTTGTTAAAACCTTTTCGGGACACATAGGGGCAGTGAATTCCGTTAAATTCTCTCCAGATGGGAATTTTATTGCAAGCGCAGGAGGAGGAGATGATTATATGATTAAGATATGGAACGTACTAAGTGGTAAGTTGGTGAGAACAATAACAGGGCATACCATTTCTATTGAATCTATATGTTTTTCTGACGATGGCAAATACTTAGCAAGCGGTGGAGTAGATGGGAATACATATATTTGGGACGTTTCGACAGGAAGAAAAGTAAAAACATACACAAGACACTTTGTAGAGTCTATTAGATCATTAAGCTTTTCGCATGATGGCAAATATTTAGTTGGCGGAAAAAACGATAAAACAATAGGCCTCTGGAATATTTCAACTGATACCGAAATTTTACTACCAGGTGATAAACTCGAAATCCTTATGGTGTTTTTTGCTCCCGATGGGAAATCGGTTTTGAATTCAAATAACAATGTTGGCAAAAAAACCATTAACATAAAGCGTTGGAACTGGAACGATGCTCAAAAGGTAACCACTATTGATGGCGTAAACGAAATCGCAGGAAAGAATTCACAGGATGAGAGTAGCTATTTTAATATAATCGGTTACTCATTCGACCAAAGTAAGGTTCTTTGCTATTCTTCACTTGACTATTCGACCAAAATCGATGTTGTTGATCTAAAAACTAGCGAAATAGTTAATTCTATTGATTTAGAAGCGGGTATTGACAGGGCTATTCTATCGCCCAATGGGAAATACTTGGCTGCAGAGGATTTTACGAATATTAAACTTTATAACATTGAAACAAAAACCCTTTTAAAATCAGTCAGATCATATATTTTCTGGAACGAATCGATAAACTTTTCGCCCGATGGAAAATATATTGTGAGCGGAGGAAATGATTCAATTGAAAATGTTGTGAAAGTTTGGGAAGTCCCTAGTTATAGATTGGTCATGCAAATGAACGGACATGTAAACGCCATTAATTCGGTTTGCTATTCTCCCGATGGTAAGTATATAGTAAGCGGAAGCTGCGACGGATACATTAAAGTTTGGGATGCTTCGAATGGTGCTGAGGTAAGAAGTCTTACAGGTGAAAAACAATCGATGATTTCATCAGTTAACTTTTCTCCAGATGGGAAATACCTCGTAAGCGGGCATTACAATGACGAGTATGCAGTAAAACTATGGGATTTCACAACCGGGAATTTGATAAATACCTTTTTAGGCCATGAAGGAGGTGTAAAAACGGTAAACTTCTCACCTGACGGAAAGTACATTGTCAGCGCTAGTGAAGATGGCTCAGTTAAGATATGGGATATTGCAACTGGAGATTGTAAAATAACCCGCTACGATGTACCCAACTCTAACGATTGGGTTGTAGTAACTCCTGATGGTCGGTTCGATGGAACTGATGGAGGCATGAAATTACTTTACTATGTTAAGGATTTAGAGGTAATCCCACTTGAAAGTTTCTACGAAAAATTCTACACCCCAGGACTTGCTGCTCAGGTGATGAGCGGTAACCGCGATGCGGTATTCAACCCACAGTCCCTTGGCAACGATATAAAGCTACCACCAACCGTAAAAATTCTTTCACCTACAACCAACGATAAGTTCAAAACCGATCAGGTGGAAGTAGTAGTTGAAGCAACCGATCAAGGCGGTGGAATTGATGAAATAAGGCTCTACCAAAATGGGAAACTTGTAAGCGAGGATCAACGGGGAATGAGGTTAGTTCAAAAAGTTGGTGAAAAGGTAACAAAGAAGTACTCTATACTCTTGGTTTCAGGCACCAATGAGCTAAAGGCAACCGCTTTCAATACCGACCGAACCGAGGCTATACCTACTTCTGTGAATATTGAGCTTGAGAAAGCAATTGCAACATCCGATCTCTATATTGTTTCTATAGGAATTAATAAGTACAAGAACGAAAAGTATAACCTTGCCTACAGCGTTCCCGATGCTGAAGCCTTTACCCAAGCAATAACAGCTAAATCGAAGGGAATCTTTAATAGTATTAAGGCAGTAGTTCTAAAAGATGAGCAATGTACCAAGGAAGGAATACTCACACAATTTGATGCGCTAAGCAAGGTGGTAAAGCCCGAGGATGTATTTATTTTCTACTACGCAGGGCATGGGGTAATGAGTGAAGGTTCCGAGAATACTCCATCAGAATTCTACTTTGTGCCTTTTAATGTCACGCAAATGTATGGTTCGGACGATATACTTCAAATGAAAGGAATTTCAGCAAGCGAATTACGTAATGCATTGATTAACATAAAAGCGCAAAAGCAGCTTATTGTTATGGATGCCTGTCAAAGCGGTGGCGCAACTGAACTACTTGCAACACGAGGTGCTGCTGAGGAAAAAGCGTTGATGCAACTAGCGCGAAGCGCAGGTATTGCTGTTCTTGCGTCAACTGGCACAGCGCAATATGCCAGTGAAGTAAAACAGCTTGGGCACGGAATATTTACCTACTCAATTCTTGAAGGATTAAGTGGAAAAGCTGATGGTGGCACAAAGGATGGTAAAATCACTATAAAGGAGTTGGCAGCCTTCCTCGAAGATAATGTACCTGAACTAACTAAGAAATATAGAGGAACAAGCCAATACCCAAATACGAGTATTCGAGGAATGGATTTCCCAATTGTGATACAGTAAATAGAATTACTTCAAAATAATATCGTTAACGAGTGCCTACAAACACCTGCCGACAGGAAGATAAGCTGATATAAACTAGTTCCGTTTGGAGCCTGTAGAACAGATCATAGAATAAAGCCAAAAGAGTAAAACTGGTTGCCAATGCGTAAAGTTCCGCTGGTGCGGGAATGTTGTTGGAGCCATTTTATTTATACCCTGTTAATTGCGATAAACTGTAACGAGTTGAATTAGGTTTGCGTCAAATCCTTAAAACAAAAAAATGAAGATTCAAACAATAGCTCTAATTGTTCTTGCGATATCCATTTTAGGAAGGGGAACTACCAATAATAATTGGGTAGTTGAAAAGCATATGGGTTACAACATATATTACACATCTATTGAAAAAGAAAATATAAATGAGTACTCAAAATTTGTGAACAATGGTGTAAAAAGTGTCTTAAACTTCTTTCCGAATTCTAGAATTAAGGAGTTCGATGTGTACGTACATCCAAACAGGCAGTCGTTGGATAGTGCTTGGCAAAAGGATTGGAATATGCCTGACTTTAAATCGGAATGTTGGATGGTTGCAAGTGGTATTGCCAATAAACTTGATGTTATTTCACCCAAACAATGGAGCATAGAATCGTGCGAACATAATTACTCTGATACTGTAGGCACACAAAGACTAATTACTCACGAATTGGTTCATGTTTTCCATGGACAACACAACCTAAGCCCCGATTTTAATGATATTGATGGTATCGATTGGTTTGTTGAGGGGCTGGCAACATACGTATCGGGACAGATGGATGCAAAGCGAATAGCCCAGGTAAAGGAGCTGATAAACTCTAAAGGTGCGCCTCAAAGTTTGAATAAATTCTGGACCGGAAACTATAAATATGCGCTTGCTGGCTCAATGGTAATGAGTATTGACAAAAAGTATGGCCGATCGAAGCTATTTGAACTTCTTAAATTCAATAAGCTTGATGGTATTCTCTCCTCGTTAAACACCACCGAAGAAGGGCTAGTTTCAAACTGGAGAGAGTTTATGCAACACGAATAAATTAGAAGTAGTTTAAAACTCCGAATTATCCATTTTAGTTACATCAACCTAAAACTATAGTTGTCATTAAATAAAACTATTGTAACTTGTGGTTTTACTCATTAAACCACCTATGGAAAAACCAATTACAAAATCGGGAATACTACTAATTATCCTTGCTAGCTTAGCAGGGCTATTCCTATCAATATACGCAACAAATAGCGCAGTTAATGCTTATAAATCGAAGAACTGGCCAACTGTTGAAGGAACAATTATCACCTCAGAGGTTGTACGTCACTCAAAGTATGTACCTCAAGTTATATACAACTACTCTGTAGATACTATCGTTTTTTCGTCAGAAAAAATAAGTTTAACTCCTACGGCCCAGTATAAGTATAAAGATGATGCAGCCAAAATAACCGATAAGTACCCTGTAAATACAAAGGTTAAAGTGTACTATGATCCTAATAGATTTGATTTTGCCTTACTGGAACCGGGTATTAAAGGGGTGCACATTTTTATGTTCCTACTTGGGTTAGTAATATTCGTGGCACCACTAATTGGCTTAAGGTATTCACTAAAAAATTCACAAAAAACGGGAAATGGAGGTGAGAATTTAGGCTAAGTAGCATATATATTCACACATTTATAGAAACTATCGAACGCAGATTAAAGAAATGAAACTAGAAGATTTAGGTTATAACGATAACCTAAAAAAATATAGAATTGACAACAATCTTGAAGATTTTAATGTAGGCAGGGTTATTACTGAACACAAGGAACGATATATCGTTAGGACAAGCGAAGGGGAATTTGATGCTGAGATTACCGGTAACATGCGTTTTACAGCACAAAGTCGCGAGGATTTTCCAGCCGTTGGCGATTGGGTTGCAATAACAGTCTACGATACGGATTTTGCAATAATACATAAGATATACCCAAGGTATTCGACAATTAAAAGGCAAGCAGTTGGCCAATTTGGGAATATTCAGATTATTGCAACAAATATTGATTACGCTTTTTTAGTTCAAGCGGTTGATCGCGATTTTAATATCAATAGGCTTGAAAGATATTTGACCATTTGTAACTCCTCTAAGGTCAGCCCAATAATTTTGCTAACAAAGACCGACCTAATCGACTCGCAAAATCTATCAGAAATATTAAGTAGCGTTAAAACCCGTATTAAGAATATACCGATAATTGCCATTAGTAACGAAACGCATAACGGATACGAAACACTAATTTCTACTATTGAGAAAGGGAAAACCTACTGCATGCTTGGCTCATCGGGGGTTGGAAAATCTACTTTGATTAATAACCTTTTAGGGAAAACCCTAATGCGTACAAACACCATAAGCCAAAGTACAAATAAGGGAAGGCATGTAACCACTCATAGGGAACTAATAGTGCTTGAGAATGGTGGAATTTTTATTGATAACCCTGGAATGAAAGAGGTTGGTATTGCCGATACTACAAGTGGACTAGAAATTACTTTTGATGCGATTATTAGTTTATCACCCTATTGCAAATTCAAGGATTGTACCCACACAAATGAGGTTGGTTGTCGTGTTATTGAAGCAGTAAACAATGGCGAAATTGATAGGGCTTCATATGATAATTACCTTAAAATGGAAAGGGAGAAGGAACACTTCGAGGCAACGATTGTCGAAAGACGAAAACGAGATAAGGAGTTCGGGAAAATGATGAAAAACTTTAAGAAAGACATCAAAAAAAATAATTCCAAATTGCCATAAAACTTACAGTACAATGAGAATTGAACTGATTAAATCTGACCACACAGTTATTGCCGAAATAATCTCCGACCAAAAGGTTATTAATAGCTACCAAGATGCTTTGGATTTAATGGCTAACTGCCAGTACCAAGGAACAAGCAAGATTATACTGGATAAAAAGAATATTGTTGATGAATTCTTCGACCTAAAAACCGGCATAGCGGGTGAAGTACTTCAAAAGTTTTCGAACTACAAATGCCAGCTAGCAATTGTTGGCGATTTTTCGAAATATCAGAGTAAAAGCTTAAAAGACTTTATATACGAAAGCAATAAAATGGGTAGAATATTCTTTGTTAGTAGTATTGAAGAAGCCAAGAAATGCTTATCAAGAAAATAACATCCTATTATCTTTTAACTTTTAACTATACTCTTTTAACTCTTTCTATCTTTATAAAAAAAAGTATGCCTCGGTTTAAGCTAATTTTAGAGTTCGACGGATCAAAGTTCAAGGGTTGGCAGTTCCAAAAGGATTTGCCAACTGTAATGGGCAAACTGCAGGATGCCTGCAAAGAGGTTTTTAGCGCTGATGATTTTGAGCTTTACGGTTCAGGGCGTACTGATACAGGTGTACATGCCTTGTATCAGGTTGCACATCTCGATATTAAAACATCAATCCCTCTACATAATATCAAAATCAAGCTAAACGATGCTTTGCCATCGGCAATAAATATACTAAAGGCTGAAAAGGCTAGCCCCGATTTCCATGCCCGCTATGATGCTGTTGCCCGTAGCTACGTTTATCAAATCTCAAAACGTCGAACCGCATTTGGAAAGGATTACGTTTGGTGGATTAAGGATGATCTTGATATAAAAGCCATGGCCGATGTCACTCCCCTTTTCCTTGGAATGAAGGACTACAAATCGTTTGGAATACAGGAGAAGAAGGGTGAATCAACTAAAGTTGAACTGATCTCCTTAAAAATCTTCGAGATTGATGATTCAATTCTAATCCATATTGTAGGCTCGCATTTCCTTTGGCGAATGGTAAGGCGGATTGTTGGTGTTCTTGTAGAGGTTGGTCGTGGTAGAATGAGCGCTGAGGATATCCAAAGCTTTTTCTGGGAAAAATCTGAAATCCCAGCCAAGTTCACTGCTCCCCCATCGGGACTTTACCTCGAAAGGGTCTACTACAAAGGCGATGAAATATCCGATGAGCCCAAGTGGTTAGTTAATGTTCAGTAATCAATTCAATACAACAAAATTCGATTTAAAGAGGGGTTAACTACTCGTTATCTAAACATGAGTTCAATACAAGGTGTCATACTGAGCAAAGCGAAGGATCTATATGCATAAAAATTTAGATGCTTCTCCGGCAAATGCCGGATCAGCATGACAAAGATTATTGAGTTTTTGATGTTAATATCAGACTATTACTCTTCTATCTAACCATTTACATTTAGCATTTGCTAAACTTGATTTCATTCTGACAAACCGTTAACTTGTTCGATAAATTGAACTTTACGAATGGAATCGCAATTCTATATAAAAACCGATTCAGGTAGTGTTGAATGCCAGCTTTGCCCTCATAACTGTAAGATAAAGAATGAGAGGGTAGGAATTTGCAGTACCCGATTAAATAGAAATGGTGTTTTAGAATCAACGCAATGGGGCGTAATTGCATCCTCATCGCTCGATCCTATTGAGAAAAAACCCTTGTACCATTTCCACCCAGGGAAAATGATTTATTCCATTGGAGGATATGGATGTAACCTCAAATGCGTTTTTTGTCAGAATTGTGAAATCTCACAGTTTGTACCTCAAAACATAGATAGATTTAGGATTATTACCCCAAAAGAGTTAGTTACAAAAGCCAAAATGTACCTCAATAATTTGGGTATTGCCTATACCTATAACGAACCAACCATCGCTTTTGAGTATATGTACGAAACGGCAAAACTTGCCAAACATGAAGGGTTGAAAAATGTAATGGTCTCGAATGGGTATATCAATCCTCATCCACTCTCTGCCCTACTTAGCCTTATTGATGCTTTTAACATCGATTTAAAGGCCTTTTCCGATGACTTCTACAAGAGATACACCGGTGGTAGATTGGAGCCAGTTCTTCAGACTCTAAAAGCAATTCGTAAAAGTGGGAAACATCTAGAGGTTACTTTCTTGGTAATCCCTAAATTAAACGATAATGAAGATGAGGTAAAAGCAATGATTGACTGGATTGCCAACGAGCTAGGCGAGCAAACCGTTTTACATCTTAGCCGTTACCATCCAGCATACCTATTGAACAACCCTCCTACCCCAACCGAAACGCTTCTTAACTTCTATCATCTTGCAAAAGAAAGATTGCAATATGTTTACTTAGGGAACATCCAAATTCCTGAAGTCAGCAATAATACTGCATGTCCAAAATGTGGGAATATAGCAGTTAAACGGAATGGTTTCAATGCATCATTAGTTGGAATTGATGAGCATGGAACCTGTACAAAATGCGGTTACAAATCAATTGTAATAGTTTAAAATGTCAACCGAACGATATACCCGAGAACCCGCAGTTGCTGGAATGTTCTACCCGGCAAACCCAAATTCGTTAAAAAAACAAATCGTCGATTTGCTAAAAAGCGAATTGGGTAAAATCGAAGTTGATCTTGCAAAGCCCGAAATCATTGGAGGTATTGTACCCCATGCAGGGTATATTTATTCGGGTTATGAAGCAGTTCACTTCTTTGAGCTAATACAGCAATCGGGCAAGCAATTCGAAACGATTGTAATACTTAACCCCGATCATCAAGGGTATAGCCCTGCGTTTGCCACAACACCACACGATGAATGGAAAACACCTTTGGGAACTATAGAAATTGATAAAGAGTTAGCATCATTCTTACCTACAAGCGAAATTGCCCATCGTGATGAGCATTCGGCAGAGGTAATGCTTCCTTTCATTCAAACATTTTTCAAAAATGTAAAAATTCTTCCTATTTCCATAGGTAGTCCAACGCCAGATACTGCAAAACAATTAGCGCAAATAATCAATAAAGCCCAAAAGGAAACTGGAAGACAAATACTCATAATCGCCTCATCGGATTTCTCGCACTACGTAACACCTGAAAAAGGGAAAATGCTTGATGATTTGGCAATTGATCAAATTCAGAAGTTGGATAGCGAAAACTTGTTTCAAACAATTAGGAGGAATGGCATTACTGTTTGCGGGTATGGTCCAATAATGACGCTTATTGAATATTCACTCATTATTACTGCAAAACCAAAGGTTAATATAGCAGCAAGGGGAAACTCCGGTAAAAATTCCCCCTCAAATTCAGTAGTTGACTATATAACAATTATCTTCTCGGCCTAGTAGTTAATTACAATATCTTTTAGGTTACGCTTGGGAACATGGTGAATCTTAGCCTCATCGCGCCAGTATTTAATATCCCCATCGGCAGTAATAGGATCAATCACAACCTTCTCAACAGGTACTCCCAATGCAAGTACTAACACAATCTCTAGGTGAGCTGGGATATTTAATATTTCCGATAACTCTTTACGTTTAACCGAATATATCATGCAGCCACCAAGCCCCTTTTCTACAGCAGCCAAAAGGATAGTTTGAGCTGCTATACCTTGGTCGTGCACTAGATTCTTATCAATTAGGGTATCCTCCAAAATAACAATATACCCTGCAGGTCTTTCACCCTCAATTGGTCCATCCCAATCTTTTAAATAACCAGCCCACGAAAGTGTTGGGAATATCTTTGCATTGGTAGTTGAATCGGCAGAGATAAAGTATTTTAAAGTTTGTAGATTTCGTCCCGAAGGGGTATTACGAGCCATGTCAACAAATTCGAGGAGCGTACCTTTATCAACTAGTTTTGATTGATTAAACCTCCGGTAACTACGGTTCTTTAAAACTAAATCTTTAAGCATAACTTTATATTTTATAATAAAAAGAGTGTTGCTGGAATAGCCAACAACACTCAAAATTATAGTTTTATCTTAACTATTTCAAACGGCTCTCAACAATATTCCAATCCAAAACACCCCAGAATGAGTTGATGTAATCAGGTCTTCTATTCTGATAGTCGAGATAGTAAGCATGTTCCCATACATCACAGGTGATTAAAGGGGTTAAGTTTATTTTTAATGGATTGCCAGCGTTACCCTCCTGCTTAATCTCCAAATGCCCGGATTGATCAACAACCAACCAAGCCCATCCCGAACCGAAAAGGGTTGCTGCAGCTTTGCTAAATTTCTCCTTAAATTCAGCCAACGAACCAAAATCTTTTATTATCATCTCGGCTAGTTTACCAGTAGGTTCTAGCTTTGGTTTTGGAGCAAAGGTGTTGAAATAAAAAGTATGGTTCCAGATTTGAGCACCATTGTTGAAGATTCCACCGTCAGCTTCGTGGATAATAGTTTCAAGGTCGGAGTTCTCGAACTTGGTACCAACAATGAGGTTATTCAGATTATTCACGTATGCCTGATGATGCTTACCATAGTGAAATTCAAGTGTTTGACGTGATATTACCGGAGCCAAATCATCGAGCCCGTAGGGTAATTTAGGAAGTTCGTGTTTCATAGGTTTAATTAATTGTTTTCTAAATATAGGTTTATGTTATGAAATCTTTATACCCATAACAATTACATCGTCGGTTTGGTTCTCATCGCCCTTCCATTTTTCGAATTGGTACCAAAGAATATCGCGTTGATTCTGGAATGGTTCCTTTGATACTCTGCTTATTAAGCTGCGAAAAGCGTTATAACCAAATTTTTTATTTGCTGGTCCTCCGAACTGATCTGAATAACCATCGGAGAAAAGATAAATTGTATCGCCAGGGTTAAGCACAACGTGATGCTCATTAAACTCATCCATCCTTTGATAGTAGGCAACCGGCATTCTATCGGGCTTTAGTTCTATTATGTTTTCTTGAATAAAAATTCTATCCCCTGGTTGATGATGGGTTGCAGTTGCAATCAACAACGATAAATTGGCTCCAGAATACACTAAATGCCTGTTTACAGGGTTATACATGCAAAGTGCAATATCCATTCCATCCTGACTATCCTCATCTTTTCCCGTTTGACTTAATGCTTTTATAATTGTCTCTCGTAACTCCCAAAGTATTGTTTTTGGAGAAGTACACTGTGGATGCAATACAATTTCATTTAGTAACGATACACTCAACATGCTCATAAACCCACCTGGGATACCGTGACCTGTACAATCGGCAAGGGCAAAAAATATAACATTTTCGCTTCTCGCTACCCAATAAAAATCACCTCCAACCGACTCGCGTGGTTGAAAAAGCAGAAAGTACTCTCCAATAGTTGATTTTAAAACACTATCGGAGGGTAGTAGGGCTTGCTGTATTTTCCGAGCATAATCGATTGATTCTCCAAGTTCGGTAAGCATATTCATAATTTTATCGCGCTGATGAACTACAAGATTTTTCTGAATCTCGAGCTCATCACGTTGGGCAGTAAGTACACTTTTCTGCTGCTCCATATCAAGCTTTTGGAAGGCTAGAAGTGTATTATGCTTTTGATTTTGTCGGTAGTTGATATAGAAAATTATGAATAACGAAAGGGTGATAATAAATGCAAGAATAAAAAAGTTAGCAATAGTGGTTTGTTTTTTAGATTTAACTTGAACTAATGCTAATTTCTTTTCTTGCTCTTGTTTTTGTTTCTGCATTATCTGATCAAATTCAACCTGCATTTGAACTTTTACTATTTCTTTCGATTTTTCTATACTATTAACACTATCGCGATAAACAATAAACAGCTTGTAGTTTTCAAATGCTTGAGCCACTTGTCCTGAACGCTCATACATTTTTGATAAGTATTCATACCCCTGTTTTACCAGCTCTAATGCACCTATCTTTTTGGCTTTTTCAATGCCTTGAAGGCAATGGTTAATTGCTTCATTTTTGTTACCAAGTTCAAAATATGTTAGTCCAAGCTGAAGAAAACAATTTGCAGTACCATTTGGCTCACTAACTTTATTATAAATCGTCTCTGCCTCTTTAAGTATTTCAAGTGACTTTGTAGGATTTTTCATTGTACGATAAAGCTTGCCCATGTACACGTATAAATTGGCTAAACTGGAAAAGTTAGAGAGTTCCTTTTTTATTTGTTCCGCTTTTCGATAATACTCCATTGCCTTTTCGTAATCCCCTTTCATTTGGTAAACATCTCCTAGATTAGAGTAGGAATATGAAACGCCCATTTTATCACCCTGAGATTCCTTAATTTTTAATGATTGATAGAGGTACTTAAGCGCCATTTCATAATCACCAGTTTGTTGGTATACCAACCCAATATTATTAAGAATAAAGCCAGCACTCTTAATATCATTAAGTTGTTCCTTTATTCTGAGCGCTTTTAAGAAAAATTCAAGAGCATTCTTATAATCTCCTTGATACCAAAATACAATTCCAATATTAGATAAAACTCTAGGTTGAAATGTTTTTTCGTCAATATCTTCTAGAATGGAAAGAGAAAGAAAGTAGTTTTCAAGCGCCTTTGAGTATAACCCTTTTGCATTGCAAATATACCCTTGACTCCAGATAGTATGAGCAATTCCTATTTTATCGTTAATACTTTGTTGTATTTTAAGCGCTTCATCAAAGTAATATGATGCACTATCCTGATTGCCCACGTCACTATATACATATCCGATTCTATATAATGCATTTCCAACAAATAGTTTGTTGTCGGAATTTCTGAAAATTGAAAGCGATTTCCGAAAAGTAATAATCGCCGAATCCTTACTACCACTGCTCGATTGAATAATCCCAATGTAGAATAACGAAGTTGCTAAACCATTTTGATAGTCTAGCTTAGTAGATAAATATAAAGCGGACTTTGATAATTTAAAGGATTCGAATAACCTATTACTATCTAGTGCAACTTTAGCATTTCGAAGTATTGAATTTATTGAGGAAGTATCAGAGTATGGGGTATTGTTACTATAAGTATGTGTAATTGAAATAAATAGCAATAAAAAAATCAAATAATATTTTGCCTTCATTCTCACAATCATCAAATCATTAATTCTAATCAATTATACGAAACTATTAGAAATAATAAGCCAATAAACTAAAGAATAAATGGTAAAAAATTCATTCCATTTAAAGATGAATGAATCTAAATCTGAAAAATTGAATATTTCGATTAGTTTTTAGCAATTTAGTGCACAACCTTGAGATTATCAAGGTTGTCTTGTGTATGCTTAATTATTTCTTTTTTCCAAGAATGAATTTCAATACCTAAAAAGAAGTATTTAACAACCCAAATCTCCACATACCACCTTTGATCAAGAGAATCTATTCTTTCAACTAAATTTTTACTTGTTCCAAAAAAAACTTTTTGTTCCTTCATTATCAGATTTTTAGGCTCTTCTTTCGAACAAAAGTTTGCTCTTTGCTCAGAAAAACAAATTTCAGAAAATCAATCAATCTGCTTATACATCAACTTTATTTATAAAAATATCAAATAGATGTTATAAAAGCAAGATAAATGGCAATGTTAACCTAAATAAGTTGATAAAACTGATTTATGTATTGACAAATATCTCATTACTAAACGATGGGGTTAAGCCAAGTTTATTTGTTCTATTAAAAAGTTCAATTATAGCATTTCTGCCATCGTTACCTAAGCTAATTGAGAAATTATTCACATAAAGTTGTATATGCTTGTACATAACATCTTCATCCATAGCCTGAGCATATTGCTTAACATATGGATATGAATCTTTAGGATGAGCAAAAGCATACTCAACACTTTGTTTTAATAGTTCGTCTACCTGAATTTTTATTTTATCGGGAATTGCTCGTTTAATAACAATGCCCCCTAAAGGAATTGGCAGTTTGGTTTGAGATTCCCAAAACTCCCCTAAATCACTAATCTTTATAAGACCCTTACGTTCGTATGTAAACCTGTTTTCGTGTATAATCACTCCTGCATCAACCTCATTAGAAAGGATAGCCTCCTCGATATCGGAAAACAGGTATACTTTTTTGTTAGCAGCCCCGGGGTATGCAATCGAAAATAGCATGTTCGCGGTAGTCTCGAGGCCAGGGACAGCAATCCTTACATCTTTTATCTCATCGGGATAAATTTTTCTTTTGCTTATCACCAATGGTCCAACTCCTCTTCCCAAAGCACTACCTGCGTTTAATAGCTGATATGATTCAAAAACCTTTGTAAACGCAAAGAAACTTATCTTTGTAATATCAGCAAACCCATCAAAAGCAAGCTTATTTAGCTCATCGATATCGGCAAGATGAACATCAAATGATAATCCTTTGGTATCTATTCTACCATTCACAAGCGCATCAAACATAAAAGTATCGTTCGGGCATGTTGAAAAGCAAAGCTTTAATTTCATTATAAACTTTTAATTAGTTGTCTGACTTCTTTATCAAGATTCTCTATCGCTTCATTCATTTTCCACTTGGATCTGTCCCTCGGCTCCACCATATTTGAGATAGCCCTTATGCAAATGAATCTTACGTTCAACATCTTACAAACATAAAACACCGAAGCACCCTCCATTGTTTCAATATCAGGATTCCATCGGGTAGTAATTTTCTCAATTATATCTTTTGATCCGCTAGCAGTGGAAAGTGTTACACCTTTAACCTGTGGAAGATTGATTTTAAAAAAATCTGAATTGAACCACGGGTTAATTAGTTTATCCTCCTCAAAAATTTTGTTAGCATCTAAAAGATTTATCTCCGATAAGGATTTAAATTGGCCCCTATCATCTACTCCATAATCACCAAAGACATCCTCTTTAACACTAACAACAGATCCAATGGGTATATTTGGTTTATAAGAACCAGCAATTCCGATATTGATAACTAGCTGATACCCCTCGGCATAACGAGTAAGCCAAAAAGCGGTTTGAACAGCTCCTACCCCAGTTACTAAAACATCAATTTCGTGATTAGAGACCCCGCTAACCCTTACAATTTCACCAATTCTGGTACTTAAACCTTTAGTAAAATGGTTTTCGAATTGGGTAGCCGAAACTATTAGAATCTTCAATTTTAGATTTATTAGCATTAATTTTCTACACCGAAAGATATAGTTTTTTAACTTTATAGCCTATCATAAACAATTTTGTTATGCCAATTGCTTATATCACCCGACGTGAAAGGTTTAATGCAGCTCATCGCCTTTTTAGAAGCGAGCTAACTGATGAGGAAAATTTTAATATGTATGGTAAATGCTCTCATCCAAATTGGCATGGCCATAATTTTGAGCTCTTTGTAACTGTTAAAGGTGAAGTTGACCAGCAAATTGGGTATGTCACTAACCTAACAAATATAAGTAAGATTATAAGGGAACTAGTGATTGATAAGCTTGATCATAAGAACATCAATCTTGATGTAGATTTTATGCATGGAAAAATTGCTTCAACAGAAAACCTTGCAATATCTATTTGGGAGGTGCTAAAGAAACCTATTGAGCAACTGAACGTAGAACTCCATTGTATAAAGATTCAAGAAACTGAAAATAACTATGTTGAGTATTTCGGGGAGTAAATAATTTGTTTACAATTAAAAACAATTTCTATTGCAGTTTTATATCAAATTGGTTTAAAAAATAAAAATACATTTACTTTGCATTGACATTTAAAAACTTTTAAGCATGGATAATTTTGATAACGAGGATGTTGATCACGATAATGGGGGTTACGCAAAAATTGAGAAGTGGAATCCGGAAACAACAAATAAACTTGCTGTTCATTATAAAGCCATTCTTGAACTACTTGGGGAAGATGTAAATCGTGAAGGGCTTCAGAGAACTCCAATAAGGGTTGCTAAATCTATTCAGTTCTTAACTCATGGTAACCATACCGATCCTAAAGCAATACTAAGTGCTACAAAATTCAAAGAGGATTATCCTCAAATGGTTTTAGTAAAAGATATTGATTTGTACTCCATGTGTGAGCACCATATGATTCCTTTCTATGGAAAAGCCCATGTAGCATATATCCCAAACGGTTATATTACTGGATTAAGTAAAATTGCTAGAGTAGTTGAGGCATATGCTCGTAGATTACAGGTACAAGAAAGATTGACAATGCAAATTCGAGATTGTATTCAGGAAACCTTAAACCCTCTTGGAGTTGCCGTTGTAATTGAAGCCGCACATATGTGTATGCAGATGCGAGGCGTACAAAAGCAAAACTCGGTAACTACCACATCAGCATTTACTGGAATTTTCCTTTCAGAGATAAAAACCCGCGAGGAGTTTATTCATCTAATTGGCATTAAGCTGCACTAGAATATCCATTAAATTCTTAAAATAAGAAAGCCCCAGCGTTTGCTGGGGCTTTTTGTTACTATACCTATTGTTTTATAAACTTCCTTATAAACTGCCCTTTCTTGGTACTACCCTTAATAATGTAGATGCCGTTCTGCATATTATTAACAGGTATCGTGTACTTCTCTTGAGCTGGAGTGTAATTACCAACTACTCTACCTGTCATATCAAAGATCATAAGCTTATCGATGATGCTTTGGCATTCTACAATTAGGTAATCCCTAGCTGGGTTGGGGTAAACATCAACCAAGTTGCTAATATCAATTTGCTGGTTGCTCAGAATTGTTTGTAAATCGTAGAAAGAAGCAGCTTGATAAATCTTGTTTGTACTAACATTCTGAACAAATACAACTATTCTAGCTTTCAGTATTTCTCCTGAATTATCGAAGCTAATTGGAATAGTTTGATTTATTGTTTGTCCTTGAAGCCAAGTACTGTTTGATAAAAGTGTACCCCCAGGATTTGGATAGAACCTACGAAGTACATTATAGTAGTAGTCGCTTCCAATATTTATTGTATCCTTAACAAGTGCACAGAATAATACCAAATTCTCTCCCGACAAGTCTTTATTTGCGGTAAGAGAAATACTAAGGTTTCCTTGCGTAGCTGACATGTTTGAAATTGTTATGAAAGGATCGGTAAGCGTCTTTTCAATAACATTTTCTTCAAACTCATCCTTCTCATCACTTGTAACTATTGTGGAAAGTTCTGAACCGTTAAGGAATACATAAGGTATTGCTGCGCTTGCACCATAGAAGAACCCTCGTGATAGTGGACCTGAGTTGTAATAGCTATAGAATGGATCACCGCTTGGATTGCTTGTATGGTAGTGGATTGGAATAACATCATCCTTCCTTTTCTTTTCATAATTCTTTAAGTATGCATTCCCAGCATCACAGCCATCCGAAACATTTGTGAATACTTCATTCAAAACCATTTGTTGCCGTTCACCAATCCACACATCATCAAATGCAAATCCGTTAAATTTCTTATTGTTATCAGCTTTTGTAGCGTATACAATCCTAAAGCGTACGTTGCTACGATTTTTAATTGTATCTAAAATATAGCGTGCCGATTTCCATGAGGTAACTGCATCTGAACTACTCCAACCAAGTGATTGACCTGCTGGTTGACTACTTAAGTTTCCAGGATCGTACCAATTGATTCCTTTGTCTGGTTCTCCAAGTACATTAGCAACTGGCCAAGTTTGTCCACCATCGGTTGAATATTCCATTACAGCTCCATCACGACCAGCTTCTGGTGCTGACCAAATGTTTAGCTTAATCATTGGTTTTTTCAAGTGGCTTAAGTCGAAACAAGGACTAATAACCTGAGAGTTTTCGATGTGTTGATTGCTTAAACCAACATTAGTATACCAAGATGTTTTTCCGGAGGCTGCTTTATTAAAGATATCACCGGTTGGCAAACCATATATCCAACTAGAATAACCGCCTTCCTCAATACCTTTAGCATTCCACTCTTTTTTAGTAGCATCTAATGAATCGAGGTAGAAACTATTGATACTATAGAAAGGCTGTATCACAATCTGCTTCGTTATTTCATCCTTACACCCTTCAATGGTTTGAACCCAAAGTTTCATGGTGTTTGAGCCCGTATTAGAGAATAGGCACTTAGTAGAATCCAAATTACCCTTATTATATACTCCGTTAAGCTCCCAACGAACTGAGTCGAGAGTTCCGCCCGATGAAAGGTTTGTAAATTTGACTGAGTCGCTGCTCAAACAATCATTACTCCATTTAAAGTCTGCTTTTGCACCAAGACCAATAGTGATTTGGCTCGACTTATTAGTTGTACAATTCTTATCAGTTTTTGCTGATAATGTGATAGTTTTTAACCCAGTAGCAACATAAGTAACAACAGCTGTATCAGAAGCAGAAGAACCACCACCTTCCCATGTCCATGTCCATGTCATTGTTGAACCTACAGGAACAATACTCTTATTTACAAGTTTAATCTGCTTGTTAATACCAGGACAGTCCTCGTTCAATTTAAAATCAACAGTTGAAATTGGATTAACATAAATTGTTTTGGTTACTGAGTTTGAGCACTGTTTTTCAGATGTAGTTGTAAACTTATACGTGATATTCCAAGTACCTTCGTCGGCTAACTTAGGAGAGAATGTTGCAAATATCGCATTTGAACTAAATGCCCCAGCGTTCCCTGTAAAAGTATACGTATTAATACCCGGAATTGTACGATGGTCTCCAACAATGGTTAAAGGTTCCTCGTATTTACAATAGTTATCCTTAATATTTAAAGCCACCGGACCAACAGAATCAATAACTACAACCTTTTCAATTTCGTAATCGGTAGGGCCAACAGTATACTTAAACCGAATTGTATCAACCAAATTAATCTTAACAGCTTTAGCAATATCAAATGTTGCGGTATTGCTTGGAGTAGTTGTTTGGTTAATAGCCCCTTTTGTACTTGAGAATATCCCTTTATAAGGAGTACCTCCTACAACTGGAATACAAGAAATATTAAAGACAGTGTCGGCATAACAATAAGTACCATCTAAGTTTACTAATGAATTGTCGGCTTTAACAACCTTTATCAACTCGCTCGCTTTATATACAGTAGTTGTTTGCTCCTTTATACTTGAGCATCCTGTAATAGAATCGACAAAAGTATATGTAATCTTAATTGGCAAACCAATATTCGAGGCATCAGCTTTTGATGGATTAAGTGTTGAGGCACCTTCAATTAATGCCCCTTGAAATGAACTTAAAGAGCTTGTCGGTGTACCAACAAGTACTATTGGTGTTTCAACAAAATTATAGTTAACTTTTAATGTTGTAAAACTAGCAGCTGCAAAAGTATGAACTTTTGTATCCTTAGTAATTGTAGCCGATCTACAACCACTTAACGATTCATAATAATATGATATACTAATCTTTTGATCCTTAGGAGCAATTGAAGGTGAAAATGTTGCCGAATTCGATCCGCTCTGAGTAAAGAAACCTGTTGCCGGTCCAGTGAAATGACCTGTGCCTTGGGTTGGGTAAATATTCTCTCCAACTAATACAACCTCTCCTGCCCCGTTGCAGTAACTTGTATCAAGGGTCTTAAAGTCTAGTAATGCACCAATTGAGTCTATCACAAAATCACTACCAAAAGTAGAAGTAATACCATTATCAGAATTGGTATAGGTATAAGTTAGGTTATAATTACCCGCCTTCATTTCCTTTAGATTCAAATTAAAATGAGTCTTATCAATGGTATTCGCTTTACTTGATGCTGGCGTTAGAGTAAAGAATTCATCTTTTGTAGTTGCTGTAATACCTGCGGCAGTAATTATAACTGAGGTTGAAGCATTATTATCCTTGCAATAAATTGCAGAAATACCATCAAGGTGTTCTGAATTGTTTGTAATAGTAATATTTAAAACCTTAGTATTTGTACAGCCAGTTGTTGAGTTGGTGTATGTATAAGTAATTGCCTTAACTCCAGCTGTAGCTAATGAAGGATAAAAATAATTGGATGTAGATACACCCTCTCCTGTAAAATGACCGCCTATTGGAGACACAAAGGTCATTAAATTAACCTCGGGATCGGTGTTATTGTAGGCCAACGAAGCTGGACTAAATGTAATAACTGGTAATTGGTTCTCAGTAACTATAGCCTTTTCAGTAGTTAGAATTGTTGCATAATTAGTTGAGTTATCACTCAAACTAGCAATTCTAAAGGTACCTTCAGTTGCATTGACTACATATGTATTCGACATCCAGCCGCTTATAGGAACAGATCCTGCATTAATACTATCTGTATATGAAAAATCAAATGGTGGGTAACCGGTAAAAGTAAACGTTACAGGTACTGTTGCTGAGGATGTACATCTAGATGCAGTTCCAGTAATATGGTAAGTTGGTTTTGTATTAATTGTTAAAGTACCACCTTGAACTGTTGCTTCAATAACCTCTGTACTTAAATTTCCAGCATTATCTTTTAAAATTAAATTAATTGGCAGTTTAGGAACTTTATCTCTATTAATACTATTATATAAAACATTATAATAGATTTTATATGCATTGCCGGAGCTATAAATCAAAGAGCAATCTTCATCGTTAACCTTTACAGTTTGACCTGAATAACCACTTGCATCAGCATTTACGTTAACAACAATTACACTTCCAATTCCATAGCTACCAGAGGGAACTATGACTGTTGAAATAGTCGGAGCCGTTTTATCTACAATAACGCTTGTCCCATTTGTGGTTGTTGTACCTGCAACACCTGCGTTACCATATGCATCAACTATTGATATATTAAATATAACAGCAACCTCGTTATCTGAAGCATCAATTTTACGTGTGGCAGTCCATGTATTGCCTCCAACAGAGGCAATAGTAGCTGAATTGCCATTAATGGTTGCTGAAGGGGTACCACAAGTTTCACTTGTAGTAAAAGTAACTATCACATTATCATTTAATTTTGCATAGGTAGTATTGGTAGAATTATTTGAAGCAATAGAGATTGCAGTAAAAGTTGGAGGTGTTTTATCAAAGATAATAGAGCTATTAGATGTTTGAGATAGATTTCCTGCTAAATCTTTACATTCAAAGGTTATGTATAATGCTCCTTCAGCGTCGCTACTAAGCATGGTATACTCCCCTGTCCAAGTAGAACCAGAAAGAGTTGGAGTAATGCTTTTCCCATTAATCTTAATTGCTACATCGGTTACAGCTTCGGTTTCCGAATAGGAAACGTTTATTTTATCTCCAACTTTAGCTTTTTGATTACTAATTGAATTGTTTGATAAAAATGTAACACCAGAAACATTCGGAGATGTTTTATCGAAAGTTACTGAAGATCCATTAGTAACAGAACCAACATCAGCGCCTAAGTTTCCTGCTAAATCCTTATATTTTATTAAAAATGTGACTGGTCCTTCTGTATCAGTACTTTTCATTATATAACTTGCAGTCCAATTAGCTCCTGATCCGACTAAGGTGACAGGCTGGTTAGCAATAGTTACGGTAAAACCTGAACTTAATAATGTTTCCGATGAAGCAAAGCTAACCATTACTTTTCCTCCAACACACACCATATCTGTATTGGAGTTGTTTGAAGAAATATTTACGTATGTTAATGTTGGCGCGGTTTTATCAAAGATTACTTTTGAGCCTGAACTTAATGTTGTAATAGCGGAAGAGGAAGGATTTCCTGCAATATCTACAGGAGTGATTGAGAAGTTCAACAAACCTTCGGTTTCTGTACCATCCATAGTTCGGCTAAGCGTCCAACTTGTTCCTGAACCTGATGCTATTGCAGTTTTTCCATCGATTGTTCCTAATAATGTACTTAAGTTCTCGCTCGCAGTAATAGTTAATGTTACAATATTTCCTGTTGTAGCATACAAGGTATTTGTATTATTGGATGCCATTGTAACAGTGTTTAATCCAGGGGCAGTTTTATCAAAAGTAACTTTTGTACCAGAGGTCAAAGTATTAGCACCTGTTACAGCATTACCAGCTAAGTCGGAATAATTAATAGAAAAATTAAGCAACCCTTCTGTCTCTGTACCATCGGTTACTCGACTCAGCGTCCAATTTGTACCAGATCCCGATGCAGTTGCAGTTTTTCCATCAATTGTTCCTGATAACGCACTTAAACTCTCACTAGCAGTAATAGTTAATGTTACTGTATTTCCAGTTTTTGCATATGCAGTATTAGCATTGTTAGATGCCATGGTTACGGTTGACAGTGTAGGATTCGTTTTATCAAAGATTACTTTTGAACCAGAAGTCAATGTGACAACTTGTGTTCCTGCATTTCCAGCTAAGTCAGAGTAATTAATTGTGAAATTCAGTGCGCCTTCGGGCTCAGTACCATCGGTTGTTCGACTTAACGTCCAGTTTGTTCCTGAACCAGATGCAATGGCGGCTTTTGTGCCAATTGTTCCTGAAACAGAGCTTAAACTCTCGTTTGAGACAATTGTTAATGTAACAATATTTCCGGTTTTTGCATATGCAGTATTAGCATTGTTAGATGCCATGGTTACCGACGTCAATGTTGGGGGTGTTGTTTCCATTACCCATGAAACTGTTGCATCTGAAGTAAGTGGATTATTCCAATGGTCAACAATTCCAGATCCTGCGGCTACTAGCGTAAAGGTATAACTTCCTGAAACATTCGTTAAAGTAGATAAATCAGCGATAGTAAAGGAACTCGCTTCTCCGGAAGAAGGAGTAACTCCAACACCAGTGAGTGTTATATTTGAACCATCTTTTTCTAGCTTAAAATCTGCAACGTCAACATTACTTACATTTTTATTAAACGTCAATGTAATTGATGAAACAGCAGTATTTCTTGGAGTAGTTACTGCTACAAATGATGGAACTGGGGGTGAAGTTTCATACCTAAACCCAGAATTTGTCGTACTTGAAACCGCTGTATTGCCTAATGCATCTTGATAGGTTAAGTAAACATCATATGTTTGTCCATCAAAGAGTTTTTTACCTTCAGACCCAGCTGTAACAGAATACACATCAGGATTTAGTGTAGTATTATCCTGATTATACTCCAACATATCACCATTAAGGGTAAGAGTATGCAAACCGAATGAATTAAATGTAAAAGTCACAACACGATCAGCATAACTGGTATGACTTGTACAATGAAAAGTTAAATTAACGGAATGTGCTAATGCACCTTCAGGTAAATCAAAGCTTACACTAATGGGTTTGCTTGATGCGCCATTTGCTGCTGGAAGGGTTAAGGTAGGAATTTGAGTGTTTTTATCAATTGCATACAACTGGTCACCAGTATGCGTAATAGAAAGAACATTCCCTACAGCATCAGTTATACCCGTTACAGAGGTAAGATCTAACCTAATTGTTCCATCTACGGCACAAGTTGTAACTGTTACGGTTCGAGTTGTCCCACTTCCGCTAATTCCGCTGATACTTGCTCCGGTTGCTGTACCATTTAGCCCAAAGTTACTAGTGAGCACATTATTTACTGACTCAGAAAATGTAACAGTAAAACTCACTGAACTGGCATTTGTTGGCGTACTAGAAGCTCGGTTTATTGAGGTTACGCTTGGTGCTGTAACATCTACGTCATAAGTTTGATCTCCTGTATGGGTTCCTGAAAGGGTGTTTCCTACACCGTCAGTGATTCCAGCTGCGGTTGTTAAATCGAGTCTAATGGTGCCATCTACAGCTCCAGTTGTTACGCTAACTGTCCATGTTGCTCCACTTCCGCTAATTCCGCTGATACTTGCTCCGGTTGCTGTTCCACTCAACGTGAAATTACCGGTAAGCACATTGCTGACTGATTCTGAGAATGTTATTGTAAAGCTAACCGAACTTGCATTCGTAGGCGAACTAGAGGCTCGATTTATTGTAGATACGCTTGGGGCCATTTTATCAATGGTATAGGTTTGATCTCCTGTATGGGTTCCTGAAAGGGTGTTTCCTACACCGTCAGCGATTCCAGCTGCGGTTGTTAAATCAAGCCTAATGGTGCCATCAACGGCTCCGGTTGTTACGCTAACTGTCCATGTTGCTCCGCTTCCGCTAATCCCGCTGATACTTGCTCCGGTTGCTGTTCCATTAAGCCCAAAGTTGCTGGTGAGCACATTATCTACTGACTCAGAAAATGTAACAGTAAAATCTACCGAACTTGCATTTGTTGGTGAACTAGAAACTCGGTTTATTGAGGTTACGCTTGGTGCTGTAACATCTACATCATAGCTTTGGTCTCCAGTATGAGTGCCTGAAAGAGCATTTCCTGCACCGTCAGTTATTCCTGTTGTAGAAGTTAAATCAAGCCTAATTGTGCCATCTACAGCTCCAGTTGTTACGCTAACTGTCCTTGTTGTTCCACTTCCGCTAATCCCGCTGATACTTGCTCCGGTTGCTGTTCCATTAAGCCCAAAGTTGCTGGTGAGCACATTATTTACTGACTCAGAAAATGTAACAGTAAAATCTACCGAACTTGCATTTGTTGGTGAGCTAGAAACTCGGTTTATTGAGGTAATTGTTGGGGCAATTTGATCGAAAGTTACCACACTTCCATCAGTAGTCGTGTTTACCTCAGATACTTTTTCAGTATAGTTAATAGTAAAACCTACGCTTCCATCCGAATCACCTGAAGTCATAGTATATATAGCAGTCCAGTCGTTTCCTGTATTTGAAAGATTGCCTCCAGTAATGGTATTACCTGCAATTGTAACACTAACCCCCGTAATAGGTCCTGATGAGGTGAATGTTAATGTTATTTGATCGCCAACCTTTGCTAAAACTGAATTAGCGTTATTCGATTGAATATGAACTAGCGAAAGGGTTTCTGCTCCAAATATTGGAGTGAATTTGAATGATACCAATAGAAATAGTATCAAAATATTTTTCAGTTTCATAGCTGTATCCCTTAATTTTTAAGCATGAAATAATCCTTATCAGTTTTAATCAACTGAATATTTGCACCATAGGTTGAATTGGTAGAACCAATAATAATTAGTCCGTTATCTCTTGTACTAACTACTTTTCCTACCGATCCTTGAAAAGTTTTATAAACTGTATTTCCGTAAAAAGCATTACCATCCTTATCAACTTTAATAAAATTGATAACCTGATTTCCTTCTACAGTTGTTTCTCCGCAAATCATTAAAGAACCATCCCTATTTATTGTTACTGATTTGCCAATAACTGAACTGATTTCCTCAGTGTGCCAATCCTCGCCAAAACTTGAATTAAACTTCGTTAAGGAGGTGCCAGAAATGCCATTATTTGAGAGTAAGTATAGGCAGCCATCACTATATGTTGCATCCACCATCCCTGAAGTATTGGTAACCCTTGGATCGACCAAGGAAAAGTTGCTTTTAGGAATTGTGTTTACAACCACTTTATTAACTGTCCCATCATTTCCAACAACTAAAAGATCATTTTCTTTTACGAATATTTTATAGAAAGCACTATTGTTCCCAATAGAATAGTATTTATCCCAAACTTTATTACCAGCTGTATCAATTTTTGAGATAAAGAAATCAGTGCTATTAGAAGAAGTTGTATCCGAATAACCAGCAACATAAATACTGTTACCCTCAACAACAACATCCTTTATTGTAATATCAAAATATGTTTTCCCAATTTTCTTTCTCCATTTCTCAGTCCCTTTTGGGTTTATTTTCATTAAGAAGGATTGAACTAAACCCGTACTCTCGACAATTGATGTACCAGCAATGATAAATCCATCCGAAACCTCTTTAACTAAATTACCTTCCTCTTTATTGCCATTATCACCATATGTATTGCTCCAGATCAAGTTTCCATATTCATCAACTTTAGCGGCATATATTTGATAATCAACATCGTTATACAAATCGCTACCAGTTATTAGGTATCCGCCACTGGTAAGTTCTATTACATCATTCCCTTTGCTTTCGAATCCACTCCCAAAAATCTTAATAAAGTTTTTTGACTGAAAATCAGAAATCGATTTTTCGCATGAAATCAGAACTAGAAAAGCAAAGAATATGTAGTGTACTCTTTTCATACTACTTTATTTTCTTGGGTTTGTAGATAGGTTTGATAAATGATACTGAGAGATAAGTTTGATTGCACAGTATATCGTCCTGTACAAAGAAGTATTTTGTTGAAAGGGTTTGGTTGGCGTAACGCTTATTTTTATTAGCCTGAACCATTGTGCTGAACTTATATCCTGCAGCTACATTAAGCCATCCTCCCAAAAGATTAAACGAGGTTCCTATTGCGATCAATGGTCTAATATCTAACTTATTTTGTGAGCTCAAAAGGTTTTCGGTACCAGTAAAAGGTTCTTGCCTTGTAATAATGTTATCCTTTCGAGTTAAGCTGGCCGATGATTTTACAAGATAAACTGTTTCAATCCCTATTTTCCCAAAAAAGTTGATGCCTTTGAATTTATAGTTATACCGACAAGCAATAGGCAAGCCAACATACCAACTGGTAAAAGTACCTGAAACAGCAGAGTAGCTAGTTGGATTATTTTTATAATCAAAGTTTGAGATGGTTAATGATGCTCCAATGCTATAATCAAAGTTTTTATAAAGTTTATTTAAATAGTTGAGTTCAACGTTATATCCTATTTTTGCTTTATAGGTAGGTTTTACTGTATTAATGTCACTAGTCCCATACTGCTCAACTACCTTAGGCATACAAAAGGTTGCACCTAACTTCAACTCAATTTTAAATATTGGTTTGGTTCTGTATGTGCTATGAAGGTTTACAAACTCTTTGGGGTCATTTACAGCAATTGTGTAACTAGGAAAATCTTTTAGGAATTGCATCATAACCTCATCGGCCTTCTCCTGTTTTTCGCTGAAAAGATAGGTTTGGATAAGAAGTTTATAGGCATTGGTTTTCTCCTCCTTAGTAAACCCATCCTTCATACAATTGGCTAGGAGCTGAGGGATATCGTCGAGCAATCCATCGTCAAACTTTCGTTGAGCAAGTTTAAGCTGATCGGTACAGGTATTCTGAGCCTGAAGAGCGGTTATACCAACGAATGTAATTATTAAGATTAGTAAAAGTCGTTTCATTACCTATTAACGCATTTAGAGGGTTTATAAGGAATATCAGTACCTACGTAATTTTGCCATTCGTTTTGGGTTAAGTCACGGGATAAGTAGCTGCAAAAGCCGCCGAGTAGCATCTTAATATCGGTGTAGTATTTACGAATATTACCATCTTTATCACCGCTAATAATTTGCTTATCGTCTTTTGTGAACATCACGGATGTTACCCAAGTACCATGATCATCAAACACTACAGGGAGGGTTCCTAAATCGTCTAAGTGCCATAACCTAACCGATCCATCATAGCTTGATGAAGCCATCATTGATCCATCGTTGGAGAAATCTATTCCGGTAATCCATCCATTGTGACCTCTTAACGACTGTTTAAGTTCGCCATTTCTTAAATCCCATAGATAAATAGCCCCTTGATTACTACCAAATCCAGCAGCTAGCATTTGTCGTTGAGGATTGTAGTTAATATCCCCCCAGTTGCTATTTGGAACATTTGCCAGTTCAATATATTGATCTTGTGCCGATTGAAGGTTTTTCCAATACAAAATCTTTCCGCTCGAGAGGGCTACAAAAAGGTTATTTGAGCTACTATCGTATTTTGTAGCATTTATCTTAACGTCGCCTTTGAATAGCTCAACACCTGGAACTTTATAATCATCTGTAATGATTATACTATGTGTATTTACGAGTAAGAACTTACCAGCATTTGTTATAAATAAGTTGTTTATTTCAAAGTTTAAGAGCGGGTAAACGTCTGAAATTCCAGTAAAAAGATCATACTTAATAATATCTGTCTTAGTTAAGCAGTATAAACTCTGATCCTTGGTAATGATTTTTCTTACAATCTGTAAATTGTTTAAAAGAACCGTATACGTTTTATCATCCGTATTCCACCTTAAAATTTGACCATCGCTACCACCAGTAAATAGCTGGTTATGGTATTGTAGCATCGTTCTTACTAACCCTGTATGCCCTGGAAAAGAGTTAAAATCTGATCCCTTGAAATACTTTGAACTTGTGAAAATTGCTTTAAAAATATCGGGATCATAAGCAACACCCTTGTTTTCAGTATTTAAGCTATATGCCTGGAAGGCTAACAACCCTTTCAATAGTGTATCTGTTTTGAGCTGCTCACTTTTAACAGCCATTGACTGGGCAATTGTAAGCATCTTACGTCTATCGGCTTCCATTCTTGCTTCATCAGCCTTTTGCTTCTCTAAGATGGCTTTTTGCTCATTTTCAGTAGCCTTTTTTTGGTTTTCCTGAGCTATTATTGTTTGTTGTTCTGCTTTTACCTTTTGCCTTTTAGCTTCTTCTGCACTTATAACTGCATTCTGCCTTTCAGCATCTGCGCGTTGCTTTTGTGCTTCAGCTCTTGCTTTCTCAATTGTAGCGACATTCAAACTCGAGTCGGCTTTATTCTTTGCAAGAAGTGCCTCCTGAGCATTTTGCTTTGCAATTTTCTCCTGGTCTAATGCTCGTTTCTCAGACTTCAACGCATCCTGCCGTTGCATTAAAGCAAGAATACCTAACGCAATTGAGATCATACCTGCAGTACCTATAATTACTGCAACTATACGCGATCTGCGTAAAGCTCTTTTCTGTAAGCGTAACTTATTTTCCTCTTCGGCTAAATACTCGTCCTCGCTGGTTTTAAGATACACCATTGTACGTTCAAACGCAGGATTGTAGCGAACAGCCCAGGGTAGATTTGGTTTTTGTTTCTCTCTCCAGTTAATTGCAAGCTGAAGATCGGGTGGCCCCCAAAGACCGGTTTTCCCTTGATGAAAGAGTTCACTAGAATCCGCTAATCGGATATACATTTTTACTGCAGCCGATTCATCCTCAACCCATGTTTTAAGTTTATCCCAAACGCGCATTAAGCTCTCGTGAGAGATATCAATCATTGAATCAGATTGCAACGGAATATGAGGAGGAGGTGTAAGGAATGTTCTCCCTTTCCTACGGAATATCTCAACAATCTTTATTACCTCCTGATCATTCGTTTCGGCAATTTGAGCAAGTTCCGAAACACTAGTTGGTCTTCTAATTCCGCGGTTATCAGCACCCTTCTCGGTAAGCGATTTAAAAATTACCTCGCAAATATGCTTTTGTTCGTAGTTTAATTCATCATAGGCTTCGTTGGCATGGTTTGATAATGCACGTTCAAGCCGTCCAATTGCCTCATATTCATTTAACCCTAGCGGTGAATTTGGGTCGCTATTGAGCATCCAGTAATCCCATGTACGCATCAAAGCATGCTGAAGAATTGGTAGTTCATCGGGGTTATTCCCCATTTCGTTTAAAAGAAGCTGAACCAGTTGATCGGTTATTTTTCCACCACCTACTGCAATTGGACCTGTAATGGCTTTCTGAAAATCATCACGGGTCATTCGGGGGATGAGGTAGTGGCTATCGTTAATTAAACGAGTAAGATCTTGGTATGGTGAACACTCTCCAATAAAATCGGAGCGCATGGTAATTACAACATAAATTGGAATTTCGCTTTGCCTTACGGTATTAACAATCATATTTATGAAATGATCAACCTGATTGGCTGCATCAACATCATGGCTTGAGAATTGGTAACGAAATAGCTCCTCGAATTGGTCAATTAATAGCAGGACATTCTCTTGCTTACTTACCCCGTACTGGTTAATTAGATTTACAATACCCGAAGACGATCGTTTAAGTAATGCACGATTAATAAGTGAATCGGTTTGGATCTTCTCTTCATCATCGCCTCCCCCAAATGTTTGAGCAATAGAGTGGGCAAGATTATTAATTGGACTCGACCCAGGGTGTGAAATTACAACTTTCCATTTCGATCGGCCATTATGCAAAAAGCCACCATAGAGTATAGGTAGCAAACCGCAATATATTAATGAAGATTTTCCTGTACCAGAAGCACCAAGAATAGCTGCAAATTTGTTTCGAGATAAGTTAGATAAAACCTCCTCGCTTTGCCCTTCTCTTCCAAAAAATAGATGTGCTTCATTGGTATGGAAAGGCCTTAATCCGGGGAATGGATTCATCAATTTTGTTGTTACAGCTCCCTGATCGGTTATTGTAACCATATATGCAAGATATTAATTGTTTCTAACTGCTAAATTCAACTTTAATTCATCGAGTGAGCAAACATGCACCTCTGAAAAACGACTTTCAAAAGCTGATGTATCCAAATCTTTATTCTCCTTAACTAGAATAAGTTTCTTGAAAGGTTTGGAGGCGTTAATTCCTTTTGATTTGAAAATATCATTCACCTTCATGGTTAACCATTGTTCATTCTCATTGGAGTAGTTTATTACAACAACCTGAGAATTCGCCAAAAACTTAAGGTGTTCATTATAGGTAATTCCCTTAAAGTTTGTTTTTATGGCCATTCCAGAATTATCCGATTTCATAAACTTCTCGCCCACTTTCTCGTCGTCCTTGTCGGCAACCACATAAACATCAGGAAGATTTTTTTCCTCAACCTGTACGCTTTCCCCAGATAGTAATTTTCGATATATTTTCTTTAACTCTTCAAGAGTAACCTTAAGTACCAATGTGTTCTGTGTCTGATTTTGATCGCGCAATATCTTTTCGACAAAAATCTGGTTTTCCTCGTCGGTTATTTCAAAATCTGAGGGTATCCAAATAATACGTTTAACGTTTTGCTGATTATCTCCAGCGTAGCTAGATGAAAGATTGCATTGATGCTCAACCAATGATATCTCCTTCTCAGCAAAGTATTTGGAGTATAATAAAGGTATAGGATGAATTATTAAACTACATCCCTTTAGCTGTTGTTTAATTTGTTCTGTAGATTCATTGTAATCTAGACTGAGTAAGCGAGATGGGTAAACATCATAACCCATTTCGGTTAAATCTCTAGAAAGGTTGTCTCTATCACTTAATTGGGAGTTATCGGTTTGAGCAATGTATATTTTCCCTTTTTTTGAGTCTTTATTATCTGAATACTTTTCTAGAATCTCAATGGTGATATCAGTAATTTTTTCCCAATAAAATGCATTAAATTCTGCAGTACCTCTTCTAAAAGGCCTTATTTCACCGGTTTCCTTAATTTGATCCCAAAAACTATAAATTTTAAACTTGTGCAAAGGGAAACTTTTCTCAACCTTAATAGGATTAAGATTGAGAAGCACTGCTCCCGGATTATTTGAAAGTCTTAGAACATCATCAATAAACTGACGATCACCAATATCCGCAGCAGACATTAAGATAAGCGTAATTTCATCCTCTTTTGACACTGGAGCATCAGAAAATGTAATGTCAACCTTAAAGCGGTTAAAACATCTACTGATGTCCTGCAAAAAGCTTTCGGTAAACGTTGCTACCTCTTTATTGCTTTTTCTAAATCGGTAATTAATGCTAATCTTTTTTCCCATAATATTAGATTCTTACCCCAACTACAAGAATATCGTCAAGTTGATTTTCATATTTCATCCAGTCGAAAAAGGTTTGTTCAAGTTTATCTTTTTGTTGCTCAACAGGCAATGCGTGAACTTCAATTAGAAGTTTTTTAAAATTAGCCATCAAGAATTTTCTACCATCATCGCCACCAAATTGATCGGCATAACCATCGGAGAATACGTAAACCATATCTCCCTTTTGAATATCAATTTCTTGATGAGTATACCCAGCAACGGCTCTTCTTGAAAATGCACCAATTGGGCATTTATCTCCTTTTAGCTGAATAAGTTCACCGTTCCTAATAATTATTGCAGGATTATACGCTCCAGCAAACTGAAGTTTCATATTATCATAGTCAACACAGCACAGTGCAATATCCATCCCATCTTTAACAGCGCCATCCTCATCCTTCTCCTTAAATGTTGATGTCACCCCTGTATTAAGTGCTCCAAGAATATCAACTGGACGCTCAAGTTTAAGATCCTTTAAAGCGTAATCGAGCCAGTTGTGACCTACCATTGAAACTAGTGCTCCTGGCACTCCATGACCCGTACAGTCTACAGCAGAGAAATAACGTTTCCCGTTTAGCTGATTAAACCAGTAAATGTCGCCACTTACTATATCCTTAGGGTGGAATACAATAAAGAATTCAGAGAAAAGCTCTCGAATATTTTCATCTGTTGGTAGTATAGCATACTGTAAACGCTTAGCATAGGTTATACTATCCATAATATGCTTTTGCTGCTCTGCAAGTTGATCGCGATGTTTTTCGATCTCATCTCGTTGAGCTTCGATTTCTTCTTTCTGAGCTACAACCTGAGCAGTACGCTCTTTAACCTTCTTATCCAAATCGTTGTACAAATCCTCAAGCTGCTCAATCATCACATTAAATTTCTTTGAAAGTGTGGTGATCTCGTTATTCCCAGCAACCTCCGCTCGCTCGCTCAGATTGCCATCGGCAATTCGATTAACATTAGTTACAAGCTTACGTATTGGGTTTGTGATGTTTCGTGTTTTACTATAGATTAGTATAATAATAATTATTAGTACACCAATAAAAACTAGGACAAAGGTTAATAACCTGAAATACTCATCTTTTATTTCAGCTGTTCTATCAGATACAATTCTAACTACCGACCCTTTGTATAGCTCGCTATTCTTAGAGTCCATGTAAAAATATTGGTACGACAGATGGCGTCGTTCAACCTTTTTTTCAACCAAAACGCTATCCTTACTAATAAAACGCTGCTTAATAAACTCTTTCTCTTTACTTTCGAGCTCGTCAGTCTTTGTTAATGAGAACGGGTTGTCAGCATTCATAAATAGTTCAGCGGAAATAATAGTCTTCTCTTTTACATTCAATGCTTCAAGCGTTTCCTTAATAATATTGATAATTTGATCGGCATTTGATGAATACACCCCTAGCTCAATAATATAGTTCCCATCAAGTGTTGGTTGATAAGTATATTTCTTAAGTCGACGAGTTTTAGCCTCAATAGTGAACTTTTCGCTTTTGAATTCGCCCTCCCTAAAAATTCTTTTAATTAAAGCTTTATGCTCTTCTCCGAAAGAAAAGAAGTTTAGTCCTAAATCTTTTTTAAATGTTGTATTTACAACAACACCATTTGTATCTATTATATAAAAGTCGTATAAATCAGCCTCAAGCTTAAGATCTTCTCTAACTTTATTAAGATCAACATTGGCAATATTTTTAGTTGAGACAAAATAGTTTACTACCAGTTTCTTACTCACCTGTTCAAGCATAGGGTTAAGGTTGTCCTCAAGCACGGACATTGCCACATCCTGAAATTTTAGAACCTGAGTGATTTCGTCTGAAATCAGAAAATTCCTAGTCTGACTTCCCTCTCGGAGAATCGATCTTGTTGTTCTAAAATTGAAGATTCCCAGCACGAACAAAGCAATGATAACTGGAAAAACAATATTGTAAATTAACTGTCTAAAAATTGTTGTTTGTTTCATGACAAAATATCTTATTACTTAAATTAACCTTCAACTGATTGCTTTTCAATATATTTTATTAAAAAATCGTTATCATAAATACTACTTAGCACTTTATCATATTCAATATAGTGGATAATGGTGTTATTATCTGTTATTAATCGCCAAGGTTGTTTGTTTTTATTTATGGTGCTAATTGAATCACCTTTAATTAAATGCATTACCTGCTCTTCACCATTAAAGAGATGAATACTACCCGTTTCAACAAAAAAGATATAAGCTTTATCCTTGAATAATTCAAGGTTGAGTAAGTTAACTTGATTAACTTTAATTGCAGTAGTGTTGTAAAGTAAGTAAATAATATCTTGCTCCTCTACTACCCCTTTGAAGCATGTTTTAAAAAAGTTAATTCGATCAGTTGCAGATAGACCCGTTAGGTTAGTAATGCTTAATTGCTTATCAAGTTCAACTCTTAACTTGTCATTCAAACGTTTCTTACAAGCAAGGTACTGTCCTCTGTCTAACCCATCAATAAGCTGTGCAGATATTTGACGCATCACCTTGTCTGTATTAAATAGCTGAGCAACCAAATCGTTGGTGATACTAGGCATCTGAACAAAATGGAATGCATTAAGCGCAAAGATCTTTGCTTGTTTCCCAATTAGGTTATTATCCCTGTTAATAATAGCGTTTAACAATCCTACTTTATCATATTCTCGAAGTGGAAAATAGTTCTGCAACGACCATATTTTATTTGATAAGCTTATATCCTCAAGTAATGGAACAATGTATGGTTTGATATCCTCTTCAACAAATGTATCGATAAGCTCTACGGCGAATGCAATACTTTGTCCTGTTCCTGCTTCCAAGTTCTCTAAAACTGCTTCTATTGAGTTTTTATCGTATGCAAGTTTAAGAAGATCAAATAGGTAGTGGACGCTTTTATGGTATTCCTTGTCAAGCTCATCTTTTAAATAGGGTATTTCCGAGTTATGAGGGCAGCAATAAAAAGCGTTTAAATTCCAAGCACAGATACCAGCTTGCTCAATTAGCTTTTGGTTTAAAACAAGCTTATCCTTTGCATCAGCATAGAAGTTTAGCTTTAATAAATTTTCGATAATAATTGGTGTAAAATGCGATTTGACCGAAAGTTTACCAAATAATACTGAAGGAGCAATAACGCTGCCTGTCTCGGGCATAACCCTAATTAGCCTTTCTCTATATTTGTCCGAAACATTCGTTTTATTGAAGGCGAGTTCAAGCATCTCCAACCCTGTTTCACCACTGCCTATAAGCGCAGTATGCGCATACGGAGCGTAAGTATCTTTATCTAGGAAATCAATTAAAAAACTAATAACCTCTTTTGATTTAGATCCTTTTGCAGCCCAAATCGCTTGCTTTTTAACAGCAGGAACAAGGTCGCGCATTAGAAACGTAAGATTATTTTTAATATCGTTGTCCGTTGATGCTCCAATTAGTTTTGCTGCATATATTCGATCCTCAAAATTTTTAGAACCGATTAAACTATTGATCTTTGCTAAATCCTCTGAATCGATTTTAAATTGATTCAAGTAGCTAATTACATCATCAATTGCTTTAAGAACCTCTTTATCAGTAACCCTTGCTTTTAGCTTATTTAAATGGACAATAAAGGTAGGATTAGCCAAATCCTTTATTTTGTCGAGTAATATCTGAAACTTCGAACTATCTAACTCAAAAAGTTTATCCTTTATGTATGGTACAATATCCCATGGTTTGCTTCTCTCAATTATTGAAAGTTGTTCCGCAATTTTTTCAATACTATAGTCTGTATTACTAATAATTGTTTTCTTAGCTTTGCTCTCACGACGAACCGTACGAAGCAATGTAAGCTGAAGCGTTTTACGGTAACCTTTATAAAGATAAACGGTTATAACAGCCCAAACACCAATAATTAAGAATAAAACATAGGTGTAATGAATTAAAGTAAAAAAAGATATTACGCTGAAAATTGTTAAAATAATCCCGGATGCTAATGCAGCAGTTTCATTTACAGTACCATCTACACGAGCTTGAACTTCATACCTAATCGATGGATCTAACGACTGGTAAATCATCTTTAACGAAGGACTTTCCACAGAATTCTTCAATGCCTGTTGGAAAAGTTTACTTAACGATATAAGTAAGAAAAAAAAGGTAAATGATGCGGACTCAATAGTGTACCCAAAAAACGATCCAACAATTGCTGCACTTATAGTTAAAAAGGCCATTATAACAGGTGAGACAAGGAGGGTTACTTTAAGTCCATAGTTTTTCATAAGAGTCCCATACACAAAGGTTTTAATTAGAATACTTACAAAAGTTAAAGTACCCATTAAACCTCCTAAAAACTTGGCAAGCTCATCGGTATTCTCAAATCGCGATTTGGCAACAGCAAGAAAAAGGAAATGGACAAAAAAAGCAACAAGCATCGATAGTACTACGAAAATGGCCATGGTTCGAACATATGGAATCTTCATAGTATCCAAGAATCGACTCTCTTTTTGCTCCTTTGTTATTTTTGCTTTAAGCTGAGATGGAAATAACGATCCAATAAAAATTTGAATTATAAACGAAATAAAAATACTTATAGCGCTTATATAAAGTAAGTTGATTGTTTTAAAACCATTAGCAACGAGAAAAGGAACAGCCCAACTGCTAAGAATAACCCCCATGACCTGTCCTGTGTCGATAATCCCGAAGATTCGCTTGCCTTGCCTCAGGTCAAAAATACGACTAACTGTTCCCCAAAAACCAACAAGAGCAACAATATTTAAAGGACCCATCATTACAAATAGGCCAAATGCTAACCACTTTGAATCGGTAAAGTAATAACCAAAGCGTAAAAGAAAAGTAATAAGAAAAACTCCAAATAGGTTAAAAGCAGATAGACGAGAGAATATTACTCGCCCTTGAAAATAGGAATACAAAGACGTAAGACAAATTCCAATTAACCCCGATACTGCAAATGCTTTCGAAATCATTGATGATTCGAATGCCTTAAGAAACAGAGTGTTCGCACCAACATCAAATGCGCCTAAAAATGTTCCTAGAAAAACTGATTGAAAAATAAATAATGAAACAGGCAATACCTCGTCGCGCCTTATATTTAGTGCTTCATAAATTTTCATATCAAGCTACAAATAAAAATATTATGTCTTAATTTATAAAGGTATAATTATTTTAAATCTATCCAAACAACTCAAATGTAAAAAAAACATACATTTACCTATAACAAAACAGTAATTATGTAATTTTTTAACATCAAGCTGTATTTTGTAGTTAATTTTATTCTAGAAATTATCTATTCGTTTAATAATTTGGTAATTATTAAAAAAAGTTGTCTGTTATGAATATTTTAATAACTTTGATAAATACTTGTTTAATCTAATATAAATGGATAGTAACCATATCAATACCACTAAAAAACAGAACCTTTTTATAATCCTCTCCACTCTTTTCCTTACAAATGCTCTTATAGCAGAGGTTATTGGTGCAAAGATTTTTTCGTTTGAAAAGATGCTTGGCTTAGATCCAATGGCATTACCTTTTTTGGGAGGTCAAACATTAAGCCTTAATGTAAGTGTTGGCGTTATAATTTGGCCTATTGTTTTCATACTATCAGATATTATTAATGAGTATTTTGGAACAAGTGGAGTTAAACGCATCAGCTATATTGGTGCCGGTATGATCGGTTATGCTTTTATACTTGTTTATTTAGCAATGCGAACCCCTCCTTCTGATTTTTGGCTCCAAAATAACTCTGTTGATCCTGACGGAAACCCTTTTAATATCAATTTCGCATATAATGCAATTTTCAGGCAGGGAATGGGTATAATTATTGGGTCAATTATAGCCTTTCTGGTTGGTCAGCTGGTTGATGCATATGTATTTAAATACTTGCGTTCACTTACCCAGCATAAAGCCCTTTGGCTAAGGGCTACCGGATCAACAGTGGTTTCTCAATTAGTTGATAGTTTCTTGATTTTATTTATCGCTTTCTATTTGCTCGGAAACTGGACTTTTGTTCAAGTAGTTTCGGTAGGGTTAATTCAGTATTTATATAAAATATCAATTGCAATAATTTTTACACCGATAATATATTTGATGCATGGCATTATCGACAAGTACTTAGGCAAAGAGAAATCAACCGAAATGCAGGATTATGCTCAAACTTTATAATACTCAATACTAAAACAAGAAAGGCTGTTTCGGATGAAACAGCCTTTCTTGTTTTTACACAGATTTATTACTTTGATCTATCTACTTTTAATCCAGAATTTAACTGAGATCCACTTTCCTGCTCAGTTTCGGTTGAATCCTTTTTCTTCTTTTTAGTTAACTTAAAGTACATGTCAACCATATCAAACTTATAGGTTAGCGCAAACCCAAACGAACGGCTTCTGGTTTTATAATTATCACCAGCTTCATCATGTAAGTCTACCATACCCAGATTGTACCTCAAATCTACACCCCAAATTCCCTCTTTTCGCTCATACTCAGCACCAGCACCAACGCATAAACCCCAGTCATATTTTCTAAAACCTGACCCCAACGGTGATGTTTGAGTATAGGCTGGATCCTTAAATACTATTTCTCCTCCTGTTCTTACGTTATTAAAAGTACCTCCCATAACGTATATTTTTGATAACCCTAATGCTTTAAATCCAAACTTTAGGAGCAACGGAATTCCAATATACTTCATTTTAATATTGGTACTTGCAAAAGAGCTCTCAACTTTAGTATCCCTTTTATAAAATTCTACTTCTGTTTGAAAAGATAATTTAGAAGTTATTCCAAACTCACCAACCAAACCGAATTGATAACCCCATTGACTTTTTGTTGAAGTTCCTCCAAATTGATCCGAAATATTTGAAATTGTTGAGTAGGTTAAACCAGCCTTAGGTCCAATATATACAAACCCAATGTCGTGCCCAAAAACTTTAAATAGCTGTGCATTTGCTGTAATAGTGAATAAAAACAGCAGTGGAATAAAAAGTAATTTTCTCATAGTAGTATAGTTTAGGTTAATTTTCAATTTTTGTTTTACAGGATCAAATTTACTTCAAAATTAGGATTTGATAGTTATTCAATATGTTGTGTTAATGGTGCGGAATACTCCCTTAGTCAAAATTTGATTAACACAACGGGGCTTACATTAATTTTAATTATCCACAAAACTCATAAGAAATCAACATTGCTTGATAATATCAATACAATTATTTTAAATTGCTCCATTCTTTTATAGTTAACTAGTATGAATACAGTTTACAGCATTCTAAGTTTTTTAAAACAGGTTCTTTTCACCACTGCAAGCCAGCTTTTCTGGCTTCTTGGCCTAATTTTTATTTTTGGTTTTATTTTATACTTCCTTGCTCGTTTTACTCGCAACACCTTTGCTAAAAGCTCAGGCACAACATTAGATGTTTTTATTACTGGTTGGATTGGTACTCCTGTACACGAACTGGGACATGCCTTTTTTTGCCTAATTTTTAGGCATAAGATTGATGAGATAAAACTTTTTACACCAAACTCACAGGATGGAACTCTTGGATATGTAAACCATTCCTACGATACAAATAGTTTGTACCAAAAAATTGGTAATTTTTTTATTGGCATCGGGCCAATCATTTTTGGAACTTTTGTAATGTACATTCTTTTATACTTCCTCTTACCCAATGCCAAGGAGGTATTAACGTCAATTAATTCACAGAGTAAAGTATTTGTTAAATTTTCGCATGGAGAGTTCTCCAATATCCTAAGTTCTATATGGATTACTACAAAAAATAGTTTGAGTATTTTGTTTCAAAAGGAAAATCTTTCAAACTATAAGTTCTGGATTTTTCTATATTTTTCGATGTGCATATCTTCTCATATGGAGCTAAGCCCTCCCGATATAAAAGGTGCATGGAAAGGGCTATTTAGCATTGTTTTACTCTTTATCATTATTAATTTTATTATCATTGGAATTGAATCAATCGGACTTAATGCTCACCTTGGTAACTGGCTGAATTACATCAAAATTGAAAATTATTCGAACCCAATAAATAGATTTGTTGGAATATTAGGTTCATTTTTTATTCTTGCCACCATACTTTCAGGTATTATATTTTTAATAACTTACCTCATACTAAACATCTTTTCAATCATTAAAGGGAAAGGAATGGTTAATCCATTCTAATAAGAAACTCTTAATCTAGGTAAATATGTGGCGAACAAAAGAGCGGAAAATAGACGAAACAACTGAGAGGTTAGCAAAAGCAATTAACAAAAACAATTGCAGCAATTTAGTCTCGACTGCTAATTCAACATATCGGATGTTTACACTCCCTTTTTATCCAAATTTTAAACTCTACACCTTTATTGATTTTAGCTTTTGCCCATACCTTGAAATGAATTTACTCGACAATGGTAGTTACACATTTGTTCTTGATGGTAGCCAAAAACCTTTTCTGGAGGCAAACGCTTTATCTCCACTCGTTTTAACTAGTAATAATGTTTACCAATATGCATCGGTTGTTCTAGGAAACATTTGTAAAGGAGATAGTAGTTATCGGTTAGTAAACTCTATTAATGATATTACTTTTAGCTCAATTCCATCAAAAGATCAATTCAACCAGATTGAGTCATCAATCATTTCGCCAGTAATTAAAAAAAACGAAGACCATTTTTTAATCACCACCTCCCTCCTTTTAAGGGATAATATTTTAGAGACTACTATTAAAATACATATTGATGGACGCATTGATATAATTGAAGAAAACGTTGTACTTGAGAATATGCCTATCCAGGAATTGGTTTTAGAATAAATAAAGACTATCTCCTATAACTCAATCGATTGTTTTACTTTTTATTAATAATCTGCTTAAGCTTGGATGTTTTTTATATTTTTGCCAAGTTTAATTAAAAGAGATAATTATGAAAGCATACGTATTCCCCGGTCAGGGTGCACAGTTTGTAGGTATGGGTAAAGACCTTTACGACAACTCACCTTTGGCGAAGGAAATGTTTGAAAAAGCCAACGAAATTTTAGGTTTCAGAATTACCGATTTAATGTTTGCAGGTACCGATGAGGATCTTAGGCAGACAAAAGTTACTCAACCTGCAATTTTCTTGCATTCAGTAATACTTTCAAAAGTATTGGGCGCTGATTTTAAGCCCGAAATGGTTGCCGGTCACTCGTTAGGAGAATTCTCAGCACTTGTTTCTGCTGGTGCACTTAGCTTCGAGGATGGACTTAAACTAGTATCAGCTCGTGCACAAGCAATGCAAAAAGCTTGCGAGAAGGAACCTTCCACAATGGCTGCCGTGTTAGGTTTAGAGGACGAGAAGATTGAAGAGATTTGTAAAGCAATTGAAGAGGTTGTTGTTCCTGCAAATTACAACAGCCCAGGTCAACTTGTTATATCCGGTTCAATTAAAGGGATTGAGATTGCATGTCAAAAACTAACTGAAGCTGGCGCAAAAAGGGCTCTTAAACTTGCAGTTGGTGGAGCCTTCCACTCGCCATTAATGGAACCTGCACGTCAGGAACTTGAGGCTGCAATCAACAAAACATCATTTAACAAACCTATTTGCCCTATCTACCAAAACGTTGATGCAAACCCAACAAGCGATCCTGAAACCATTAAAAAGAATCTTATTGCTCAACTTACAGCACCGGTTCGTTGGACACAAACTGTTAAGAATATGCTTGCTAATGGGGCCAATAATTTTGTTGAATTAGGTCCAGGAAATGTACTTCAGGGATTAATTAAGAAAGTAGACAGAAATGTAGTTGCAGAAAGCAAGCAATCAATTTAGGTTACAAACTGTATAAATTTAAAGAGACCCTGTCCTCACAGGGTCTCTTTTCTTTAACTAACCTACGTTTAATGCCTTTGTAATGCTACGGTGGATTTCCAAAGTAGAACGTAAACATTAAACTACCTTAAAACACTAACTTGAAAAGTGAAAATATAATCGGATGTAAACTGATTATCACATAAAGGGTACGGTGAAACATCCCTCAGCTCAACGGAATAATCCATGAACTTAACAATTGGCTGCGAAGGAAAAATCAAGCACGTATCCATACTGTTATCATTTTTGGTGATATTAAGAAAAACCCTTGCTTCACCAGCCCAAACACACTCACATCCAGAAGGGCATCTGGAGTCATTCACATTTTTAACTTTAATGGATATATCATTGAATTTTTGAGTTTCATTAACCCTCGATTGAACTGTTAATCTTTGTAACTGCTCTGATTTTGAACTACATTCAATTACAAAAAGGGCAATAAAACTGAAAACAAAAATCCTAAACATTGCATCCATTTATTAGTAGATGCAAAACAGAGGAAAAAGGTTGCGTGAATTGATAAAAAGAATTGAGATATTAGAAATCAGTCACCAATATTAAAAAACGGCTAATAGTCTTAACTACCATAATAAAAATTAATTGTTTGCTTTAAATTAGGGTGAAGGCTTTGTGCTACGGGACACTCTTTTGCTGAAAGTTCAATTAATTTGCGCTCTTTAGTAGAATAATTATCATGAGGGAAATGCAAATTCACAATAATTTCAACTACTCTACGAGGATTTGTTCCCATTACTTTGGTAACATCAATTTTGGTTCCATCAATATTGAACCCATGAGTACGTGCAGCAATTCCCATTATCGTTACCATGCAACAACCTAACGATGTTGCAAGGAGATCGGTTGGTGAAAAAAATTCACCTTTACCTTGATTATCTACCGGAGCATCTGTGATTATTTTATTCCCTGATCGAACATGCTCTGCTTCAGTTCTGAGTTCGCCCTTATAGATAATATTTGAAGTATTCATCGTTTTTTTATTTAAAATAACCTAAGAAAGAGGTTTTTGTTTAACCCTCTTTATCTTTTGTAACTATTCTTTTATTAAACCTGACCAACAACTACAACATAATTCTTACCATACTTCTTGGCGCATTTGGGACAGGTTGTATACCACATATACCATTTTTTAATGCTTAACCCTTTGGCCTTTGATTTCTCCTCAAAATCTTTGCACCACTTACCGGTATCCTTAAATGGTCCTTCATAAACTCTACTATAGAATCTTCCACTAAGTGTGGTATTCTCTACACCAGAAATATCTTTATCTATAGCAATGTATACGTCCATGTTCCATTTTGACGTATGATCAGATAAGCACATCCAATCGAGTACTTTAGCGTCAGCTTTTCGAATCTTACTGTCGAGCCGTTTCATCACCGAGCCAAAGTTCATTGGCATGTAAAAGAAAGTGCATACTTTATCCTTGATAAACTTTTTACCCTCCCATTCAAAATTCTTATCATCCCATGGAATTGGATCAAATTGAGGGCAACATTCAGATTCAGTTTGTGTTGTCATTATTGCTACAGTTTAGTTAAAAACAACTCTATTATTCTTAAAAAGATAAATTTATAGAATTTCTTAGTAAGGATTTATAGTTAGAATATCAAAGTTTAAAATTTTTGATAAGTAAGTATAGAGGTTCTGATTATAGTCTTTTAGCTTCTCAGGCCTTTCGATATAACTTTCAATAGCAACAGCAAAAAATTCATTGAGGTTTGTCGCAGCATAGCTTCTAAAAAATGAGTTTTCGGGATTCTCTTTTACTTTCTGCATCTCCTTCATTCCCTCCTTTTCAAATTCACGAATAGTTACTCTATCGAAGAAATTATAATCATTATTTTCAACAATATCCTCAAGTTTTAACGCATGTGCCATTTCATGGTAACCCAGATTATCACCATCCCTTGGGTCCCTAAATCCATCCATAAAACTTTTCCAAGAAAGTACAATTACCCCAAGCTGATTCACCTCTCCGTTATGAAATTGCTTGGTAATCCTTGAATAGTACTTATCGGGGTAAATAATTATCGTTCTAAAATGCGAGAAATAAACATCAGGATACCCCATGGTTATCTGTATTGCCGATCCGGCAATAAGTGCTTTCATTTCAGGAGTCACCTTACCCAATTCTCCCCTAGTAACAAAAGTCTTCATGTTGATGAAACGTTGCACCCTACGCTCAAATAATATCTGATCTGTTTCGGATAATCGGTTATAAACGGGGAAATATTGTACTAGATAAGGTTTATAAACTGGATTAAGATTACTGTAGAGAAAATATCTTCCTAACCTATTCTTTATAAATGAACTGCCAGGGAGATTGCATTTAATGTATCCAGATATATTAAAAATAATAAATACGAAAAGAAGCAACCCCTTCCAAAAATTATCACTCGAAATAAAATCCATGTAGCTAGTTTTTTAAGATTAAAATGCAACTTTTATAAAAGAAATCCTTATTAAAAAACTATTCTCCATTGAATTTCCTTGAAAAAACGTTATCCCAAGCAGCCAATGAAGGTTTTGGGTTTAAATCGGTATCAACCAAACCCAAAGCAGCAAAAAGAGCAATATTTGAGGGAATGCTTGGAGGGAGAGCAGAAACATCAATATCGGTAAAGGTTAGCTGAAATACAGCAATTGCATTTACTTGATCCAACAGCTGCGCTTGACGGGTTATATAGTCTCGTTGCTTTTCGAGGGTACCAGAATATGTTGATACGGTAGCCGAAGACCACCCTCCTTCTGAAACAAAAACGGGGATATCATTACCCTCAATTAACCTTGAGTAGTAGTTCAAGGGAATATCATTGGGTTTATCAAACCCAAAATATGGATAGGATGACAATCCCAATTCCTCAATAAATGGGAAATCGGAAAAATCCTGATTAATGGGGGTAAATGAACCACTTGTCAGTTTACCCCAAGCATAATCAACCTGAACGCTAACGCTTAGCTTTACTTGCTGGTCATATTCACGTATTTGAGATGCCGCATCATTTGCAGCCTTTTTTATTCCTTGATAGATTGAATCGGGTGAAGCACCCCTTATTAGGTTTGTCTCAAGCACCAATCCAAGATGTTCTGGCTGAAGCATACTATCCATAACAAAGGCAAAGTGTCGATATATTTTTTGTACATCAGGTTGTGCAATGCTTTTGCCACGTGCAACAAGTGCTAATGCATCTGCTCCACGGTTAAGCCCATTGGCTGGGTCGATATAAACCCAGAGTTTAAAGTTTTTGGTTCGGTAGTAATCAACTAAGCCTTTGTAATTATTTAGAACATAGGTTTGTGGTGACATCCCATTATATAAAGAATCCCATGGAACTTCGGTTGTAATTATTGCAGCATCTGCTCGCTTCTCCCACATATGAAGCGACTGTATTACCAAATTAAACTCATAACGAGGAGCCGAACTCTGAAAACCCATGAGATAGGTACGTGAACTTGCGGAGTTTTCTATTTTGTCTTCACACGAAATCAGGAAAAGGCTACTTATTAGCAGAATTAAAGGAAAGGAGAATAGTTTAACTTTTATCATCTTAGTAAGTATCAATTTTCAAATTTAAGGAAATTTGAGTACATCGTACTTACAAACAAAAAAGGCACCTATTAGGTGCCTTTTTCAGAAAATATATGATTAGAACTAAACTAATCCTTGATCTAGCATAGCGTTAGCAACTTTCAAGAAACCGGCAACGTTAGCACCTTTTACGTAGTTAATGTAACCGTCTTTTTCTTTACCATACTTAACGCATGATTCATGAATGCTCTTCATGATTTGATGTAAGCGAGCGTCAACTTCTTCGCTCATCCAGCTAAGTTTCATGCTGTTTTGTGACATTTCAAGACCTGAAGTAGCAACACCACCAGCGTTTACAGCTTTACCAGGAGCAAATAAAATCTTATTGTGTTGTAATACTTCGATAGCTTCTGGAGTACAAGGCATGTTTGCACCTTCTGCTACGCAGATACAACCGTTTTTAACTAATGCTTCAGCATCAACTTTACCTAATTCGTTTTGAGTTGCGCAAGGCATAGCTACGTCAACCTTAACTTCCCAAGGACGTTTACCTGCAACGAATTTTGAACCAGCAAATTTCTTTGCATAAGGTTCAACAACATCTTGATTAGAAGCACGAAGTTCAAGTAAGAAGTCAATCTTTTCGCCGCTGATACCAGCTTCGTCATAGATATATCCATCAGGACCAGAAATAGTAACAACTTTACCGCCAAGTTCGGTTACTTTTGTACAAGCACCCCAAGCAACGTTACCGAAACCAGAAATAGCAACTCTCTTACCTTTGTAGTTCATACCCTTGGTTGCAAGCATTTCTTGAGCAAAATAGGTAGCACCAAAACCAGTAGCTTCTGGACGAACCAATGAACCACCCCAGTTGATACCCTTACCAGTTAAAACACCTGTATTTTCTTTAGCAAGTTTTCTGTACATACCATATAGGAAGCCGATTTCACGACCACCAACTCCGATATCACCAGCAGGAACGTCAGTTTCTGGACCAATATGTGCCCATAGTTCTAACATGAATGATTGACAGAAACGCATAACTTCAGCGTCTGAGCGACCTTTTGGATTAAAATCGCTACCACCCTTTGCACCACCCATAGGAAGAGTAGTTAAAGAGTTTTTGAAAATTTGTTCAAAACCTAAGAACTTAAGAATTGAAAGGTTTACGCTTGGGTGGAAACGTAGACCACCTTTGTATGGTCCAATAGCGTTGTTAAACTGAACACGGTAAGCTAGGTTAACGTGAATGTTTCCTTCATCGTCCATCCAAGGTACCTTAAAAGTAAAAATTCTGTCTGGCTCAACAAGTCTTTCAA
>Ga0209098_1000410_pt1 | contig 47693 bp, 53 predicted proteins | sample AD_JPNHW1_MetaG_FD_184429 | JGI IMG/M metagenome (GOLD analysis project Ga0209098, IMG submission 184429) | Active sludge microbial communities of municipal wastewater-treating anaerobic digesters from Japan - AD_JPNHW1_MetaG (SPAdes) (version 2) | ecosystem: Engineered > Bioreactor > Anaerobic...
GATCTTCTCATATTTGGGAGATACAATCCGGACATGGTTTGTCCGGGCTCCGCCTACCTTGAGATCATCTTCTGAGGGGTACTCAGACCGGATGACTCCCGGTGCCTGCGGGAGACATGCAGCTACACCGACACCGGCGCCGGCGATACCGGCCCATGTCGTGATAACCTCGTCGCCGTTCACTTCAACGCCTTCAAGAGCCTGCCCTCCAATCGTATCGCCGGCAGCCCCGAAGTTGACCGTGTGCTGGCCAAGACGGGCACGGATGGTCATCGTGCTCCCTTCGACGGCACAGGTGGAAACAGCCCCACCGGCCCGGCGCCGGTTCATCGCGTCCCACTCGATCGTCCCCCGGGCGTGACACTGCTCAAGGATCTCTGCGATACCCGCCTTTTCGTCAACCATTACCAGGAATTTCTTTGAGAAGAGCGGGCCAAACCGCTTCTTCACGTCATCGGGTGTTAAGGTGATCATGTTATCGCCGAAATTTTCGTTAACAACTTATTCGGCAATAACGTATTTATAGAATCTGATGACTGCAGAATTTTTTTCAATAAAAAAGAGAATTTAAAGAACCTTTTCAAGATCAAGCTTGAAGGGTCCGAGACTGCCGCCAAAGTTACCGGCCGAGATAAACTTCACGCCAGGTACCTGAACGGCAGCCTTGATACCGGCTCCCATTGCAGCGGCAACGCTCTTCTCGTCCACACCGTCGATGACGATCTCGTAGACCGCCTTGATGCCGGCCGGGACCTTACTGTCTGCCACTTTCTCGCGGAGCGTCGGGCAGTACTTCTCGTTTGTGGTTGCAACCATGAACTTGTATTTCAGGCTGCCAACCTTCGAACCGCTTGCCACAACCCCGCCCGGGAAACTCGTGATAACGCCCTTTACTTCCGCAATCGCATCCGATGCTGCCTGGGCGGCTACGAGCGCTGCCATCTGGTTCTCGCCCATGATAAAGAAGTTACCGCCGGCAACGCCCTTGACGATACCGAACTCCTCTTCACCGATGTACTCGCCGTTCATGATCGGGATCGCCCAGCACTTCCTGCCGCCTACTTCCTTCTGGTACTCGTACCCGTCGCCGAAGAAGTGAAGTTTCACCGGGATCTTCTCTTCTGCGTCGGTGATGCCGTTGAAAACCGCCGTGGTCGGCGCCGTCAGGACGCACTCGGCAAGCCGTTCTACGACCTGCTCTTTGAGTTTCTTCTTGCTTGCGCAGATCAGGATCGCAACACCCGGCCTTCCGTCGGGAGTCTCGCTGCCGGAAAGGACCGATTCGATGCCGGCTTCACAGGGACAGCCGATAGCAGAGGTCGCAAACCCGGTTGCCTCGGTTGCTGCCTTGATTGCCCAGTCTTTTGTCACTGCTGTAATAATCACCCGGCAGACCCAGGTAGGGAATGCTTCTGCGTAGGTGTTGTCGATTGTAACGCCATTAATTTCCATGATTACATAACCTCCGGTGTAACAACAGTACCTTGATTATTACTGGATAAATTTTCCCATTTAATCCTGTTCTGTCAGAGCGCACGGGAACATGTTCAAGAAGTATAATTCATTTGTTTAACCAGGTCAGGATGCATATAAACAAACATTGAAAAAAATGAATAAATAGCGGGTTTACCGCGATAAATTTCAGAACATTTATCTATATTCTTCCACCACTCTTTTGATAATCGATTTTGGAATCGATCATAGCTGGTGCGTGAACTCATGGCATTTGCAGTGCACAGTAACAGAGCGCATTGTACCGGCTGTAACAATTGTGTTGTTGCATGTCCTGTGGACGCGCAGGAATTTCACACAGTAGATCCGGTATCAACCGAAAAGATCTACACAGTCCGGGACGGTAAATCAGTAATCCTTGACTTCAAATGTGAACCTGATGCCGGGTGCGGCATCGGGGTCCAGGCGTGTCCGCATGATAGTATCAGGCTGACAGGGCCCTGGGAAACCAGAGCAGAGGCAAAGGTGCAATAGACGAACAGCGTGAGGGTTATTTCATGGCATTGTTTCCAAAGTTTTCCAAAAAGAGGGATGGTGTCAACGTTGTGATGGAGCAGCGCCTCCTTCAGAGCGTGAACAACCTGATTCTTAACTCAGAGACCTGCACGGGATGCGGTATCTGTGCTGACGCATGTCCGGAGGAGGCAATCGTCCTCGGACTTGTCGGTGCGTCCCGCCGTGGGGCCATCAACTATGCGACACCCATCGATGTAGACGAGACCAAGTGCTCGTACTGCGGTGTCTGCGTAATCATGTGCCCGTTCAATGCATTGACTCTGAAAGTTGACAATCAGGAGCGGCTTCCGATTCTTGAAAAAGAAGGATTCCCGCAGTATGACATGAAGGCAGAGATTGATGACGAAAAGTGTGTCCGGTGCACGGTCTGCGAAGAGGTTTGCCCGCGTGACGCCATTGACCGCAATGTCCCTGCTTTCGAAGGAACCTACAAAGGCCCGGTTGCCGGCGCAAAAGAACGCCACACAGCAATCAAGACCAAGACGACATTTACCGTAGACAAGGAGAAATGTTCGCTCTGTGGCCTGTGCGGTGCACTCTGCCCGGCGCTGACGGTGAAACACAAGGAGTTTACTCCTGAAGTCGGTAAGATCGAAGGGGATGTAATCTGGGACGAGGCAAAATGCAATGCCTGCAAGGTGTGCGTAGAAGCCTGCCCCGAAGAGTGCATCACCGTCGAACGCGAAGTCATCTCTGACAAGGTTGACGGTAAGGTCACCATTGAGAAGGACAACTGCTGCACCTGTACCTGGTGCTCGCGTAACTGCCCGACAGAAGCAATTACCGTCGAGAAGATTTTCGAAGGCGACATCGAATTCCATGCCGAGAAGTGCCCCGGCGGTTGTTCGACATGTGCCGAGATCTGCCCGGCAAATGCGATCTATCTTCCCAGCATTAAACCCGCAGCCGAGATGGGACACAATATCGAAGCCAACATCGCGGTCAACAAGGATTACTGTATTCTGTGCGGCGCCTGCGTGAATGCCTGCCCCGGTGAGGATATCATCGTCCTCCAGCGGACCGGCATCCGCATGAAAGGGACCGAGACTGACCTCTTCAAGAGGATCAAGGAGAAACTCTGCACGAAGAGAACCTCTGAAGTAAAAGAGGGCATCCCCGGACAGGTCAGTATAAAAACAATGGAGAAGGCGTGAGGGAGGATGAGCATGGCAAGAACAAAAGGTTACCCGGAAGCGCTGGAAAAGAAACTTAAAGATCAGCGGTATTACCGTGACGACTCAACACCCGACTTTATCAAAAAGGTTGAGGGTATTTCACGCACCATTGCCCACATGTGCTACCAGTGCGGTACCTGCACCGGATCATGCCCGTCGGCACCCAGGAGCACCTACCGTATCCGCAAATTCATGAGGAGGGCAGTGCTCGGACTCGAGAACGAGGCGCTGACCGACCCGGATCTCTGGCTCTGCACCACCTGTTACAGCTGCACCGACCGGTGCCCGCGTGACATTGCACCCACGGATGTCATCATGGCCATGAGGAACATGGCATTCACCCACGATATCGTACCGGTGAACTTCCTCAAGACCGTGACGGCGATCTATGCATCAGGCCACGGTGTACCAAACAACGATGTCAACCGTGCAGCCCGGGAGAAACTCGGTCTCACCCGTGACCCGCCAACCACCCATATGTACCCTGAATATATGCCCGGCATCAGGAAGATCCTTGACCACTACCATCTCAAGGAAAATGCCGACCGGATCATCAAGGAACGGGAGGGATAAGAGAGCATGTCAGAATCAACAGCAAACCACACGTTCGCATTCTACCTTGGTTGTATTGCTCCGAACCGGTACCCGGGATGTGAATCGGCCGCAATCAAGACCTGCAAGAAACTTGGCATCGACCTGGTTCCCCTCAAGGGAGCCAGCTGCTGCCCTGCACCCGGTGCATTCGGTTCGATCGATCTCAATGTCTGGTATGCCATGGCGGCACGCAACCTTGTGCTTGCCGAGCAGATGAAGATGGATATTGCCCTGCTCTGTAACGGCTGCTACAAGTCGATCTGGGAAGTCAACCACAAGCTCAAGCACAACAAGGATCTCCGCGATGGCGTCAACGAAGTACTCAAGGAAGTCGATATGGAATACAAGGGCACCTGTAACGTCTACCATATCGCAGAACTCATGTACAATGAAAAATTTGTAGGTGTCAGCAAGATCAAGGACAGCGTGGTCACCCCCATGACGGGAGCACGCATTGCCGTCCACTACGGCTGCCACCTCACCAAACCTCACAAGGACCGGGATTTCGAAAAGACGGTTATGCTCGACACCGAGCACCCGGTCTGGATGGAAGAACTGGTCGCTGCACTCGGTGCAACACCGGTCGAATACCGCAATAAGATGCAGTGCTGCGGTGCCGGCGGCGGTGTCCGTGGGTACGATATCGTCCACTCGCTGGATATCACCAACGAGAAACTGATCAACATCAAGGAAGTTCAAGCGGATGCACTGACCGATATCTGCCCGTTCTGCCAGCTTCAGTTTGACCGCGGCCAGATCGAGATCAAGGAAAAGTTCGGTGTCGAGTACAACTTACCGGTGCTGCATTTCTGTGAATTGCTCGGACTGGCACAGGGAATGAGCCCGCAGGACCTCGGGCTGGACCTCCATGGGATCAGCTGCGAACCATTCCTGCAGAAGGTGCTCTAGAGGTGGGAATGATGGTTGAAAAGAAGAAAGCAACTACCAAAAAGACCGAGGCCAAGAAGCAGGAAACCAAGAAGGTGGCTCCCGTGAAACAAGAGGTCAAGAAGCAGGCTCCCGCACCTGCAGCAAAAGCAGTCGCAGCTCCCGGTACTACCACCACACAGAAAGCACGTATCGGAGTCTTCATCTGCCACTGCGGAACCAACATCGCCGGGTCAATGGATATTCCAGAAGTACAGGAATATGCAAAAACCATCCCGAATGTGGCCTACGTTGACAACTACAAGTACATGTGCTCGATGCCCGGGCAGACCGTTATCAGCAAGGCAGTCCAGGAACACAAGTTAACCGGTGTCGTCGTCGCTGCATGCACGCCCCGTCTCCACGAGCCGACATTCAGGAACGCAACCAAGGATGCAGGTTTAAACCCATTCCGGTTCGAGATGGCAAACATCCGTGACCAGAACTCGTGGGTGCACATGCACGACCACGTAGGTTCAACCGAAAAGGCAAAAGATGCAATACGGATCGCTGTCGCAAAGGCTGCACTCCTCCAGGACCTGTTCCCGAAGTCAGTGCCGGTCGAAAAGACGGCAATGGTTGTCGGTGCAGGGATCGGCGGCATGCAGGCAGCACTCGATCTGGCAGGAGCAGGCATCAAGACCTACCTCATCGAATCAGCGCCAAGTATCGGCGGCAGGATGTCGCAGCTCGACAAGACCTTCCCGACACTCGACTGCTCCCAGTGTATCCTCACGCCAAAGATGGTGGATGTCGGCAGGAGTGCCAACATTGAGCTGATGACCTACTGCGAAGTCGATAACGTGGAAGGCTACATCGGGAACTTCGACGTAACCATCCGCAAGAAGGCACGCGGTGTTCTGACCCCCAAGGAAGCAGAAGCCAAAGGCATTGTCGGTGGCGGCTGTAACGGCTGCGGTGACTGCGATGCAGTCTGCCCGGTCATCAAGCCAAATGTCTTCGAAGTCGGGATGAAACCCCGGAAGGCCATCTATATCAACCACCCGCAGGTCGTTCCCCTGATCTATACCATTGACTTTACGTCCTGTGTCAAATGCGGGCTGTGCGTAACTGCCTGTGGTCCTGAAAAGAGGGCAATCGACCTCGAGTCCAAGGATGAACTCATCAAGGTCAAGGTCGGAACGGCAATCCTTGCCACCGGTTATGACATCTTCCCCATCGAGAAGAAAGAGGAATGGGGATACAAGCGGTACGAGAACGTCATCACCAGCCTTGAATTCGAGCGGCTCATCTGCGCATCCGGCCCAACCGGTGGCCACCTCATCCGCCCAAGCGACGGCGAGACACCAAAACGCGTGGCATTCGTGCTCTGCGCAGGGTCACGTGACAACACCGGTGTCGGAAAGCCGTACTGTTCCCGGTTCTGCTGCATGTACTCCTTAAAGCATGCACACCAGATCACCGAGAAGATCCCCGGATGCATACCCTATATCTTCTACATGGATATCCGGTCATTCGGTAAGGCATACGAGGAGTTCTACTACCGTATCCAGGATGAAGGAGCAAAGTTCATCCGCGGGCGCGTGGCAAACATCCTCGAAGACCCCAAGACCAAGAACCTGCACGTCTACGCCGACGACACCCTGCTTGACCGCCCGGTCGACATGGAAGTCGATATTGTCGTGCTTGCAGCAGCAATCCAGCCAACGGCAGACACAGAAAGGACCCGCAGATTATTCGGCGTTTCCTGTACTGGCGACGGCTGGCTCCAGGAGGCCCACCCGAAGCTTAACCCGTGCGGAACCACCACGGCCGGTGTCTTTTTGGCCGGTGTCTGTCAGGGCCCGAAGGATATCCCTGACACGGTAGCATCTGCAGAAGGCGCAGCATCCGCGGCAAGCATCCCGATCCACATGGGAGAAGTCGAACTCGAGCCATACTTCGCGACCTGTATTGAAGAGAAGTGCGCAGGCTGCGGCATGTGCGTGAACCTCTGCCCCTACAGCGCCCTTTCCCTCGTGGAAAAAGACGGGAGGACGGTCATGCAGGTCACGGAAGCCAAGTGTAAAGGCTGCGGCACCTGCGGAGGGTTCTGCCCCGGCGGTGCAATCTGGATGAACCACTTTGCAACCCCGCAGATCGTTGCACAGATCGATGCGTTCCTGCTCGGAGGTGAGCAGTAAATGTCAGCACCTGGCGATTTTAAAATCCCCGAAAGAGGCCCCGGATTCTGGCAGCCCAAGATCCTCGGTATGGTCTGTAACTGGTGTTCCTACGCAGGAGCCGACCTTGCCGGCGGTGGCCGTATCCAGTACCCCCCGGATGTCAGAATTATCCGTGTCATGTGCACCGGCCGGTTCGACTCCCTCTTCGTCCTCAAGGCATTTGCCGACGGGGCGGATGGCGTCCTCGTCTCCGGGTGTCACTTCGGTGACTGCCACTACCTTGAGGGCAATTACAAAGGGGCAAAACGGATGTTCATGGTGAAAAGGCTCATGAAGAGCATCGGCCTTGACGACCGCCGGTTCCGGATGACGTTTGTCTCCGCATCGGAAGGTGCGAAATGGGCAGCCGTCATTACCGACGTCGTAAAGACCATCAACGAACTGGGCCCCAGCCCCCTCGCAGAAAAGAAAGAATAATCCCTCACCGGGTCCTTTGCCAGGATCCTGTCACAACCCAATATTTTTTATAAAAGAGCGCACAGGAAAGTAAGTAATTTTTTAACTTCAGTATGTGTTATTGTAACACTTTTTTGGAATTTTATCATACTGCGTAAAACAACGAAAGGGCAGATATATGTAATATTTGAACATTGCTTCACTTTTATGTAATATTTTTTGGGTTCTATAAAAAAGAGTTCCGAGATAAAATCGGAACGCTTATAAGGGGAAATTGGGAATTATTCAATGTCCCAATCTAGGGGACGTGCAATAGCGACTTTCATCCATTTCCAGTGACTTCTGTTAGTGACCACCAGCGTTCAGTTCTCGTACAGTACAGCAGTTAAAGTCAATTCGGAGGAAATTACATGGCAAAATACAAAGATGCAATCGACCTCTACGACGATGAGGGTAAGCTCTTAAAGAGCAACGTCACCATTGACAAGATCAGTCCGCTGACCAACAAGGGTGCACTCGAACTCATCGACCTCACCAAGAGGACCGTGGCAGTCAACCTCGGCGGTATTGAGGAAGCACTCAAGACCGGTAAGATGGGCGGCAAGTCGAACCAGATCCTCGGCCGCAGCATGAGCTGCAGCTGTGTCAAGGACTGCGACGCAATCGCAGCCAAGATCAAGAGCATGGTGCAGGTCACCGAGGGCGACAACACCAAGATCACCAAGGTCGCCGGCGGCAAGATGCTCCTTGTCGAGGTACCGTCAGCACGGCTTAACGCGGCAGCAACCTACGATGCAACATCCACATCCGTTGCAGCAGCCACCACCTACGCTCTTCTCGAGCAGTACAAGGTCGGCATGTTCGACGGTTCCTACGTCAAGGGTGCAGTCTGGGGAACCTACCCGCAGACAATGGACATGCAGGGCGGCAACGTTGTCTCGATCCTGTCCATCCCGCAGAACAACGAAGGTCTCGGCTACGCACTCCGCAACATCCCCGCGAACCACGCGGTCATGATGACCCACCGGAATGCAATCCAGGGTGCAGCACTCTCGGCCACCTTCGAGCAGGCCGGAGAGTTCGAAATGGGTGCGGCAATCGGCCCATTCGAGCGTGCCCAGCTCCTGCTTTACGGGTACCAGGGCCTGAATGCAAACAACATCGTCTACGACCTCGTCAAGAAGAACGGCAAGACCGGCACTGTCGGTACTGTCGTGCAGAGCCTCGTCGAGCGTGCCATTGAGGACAAGGTCATCAAGGCAGGCAAGAAGGGCAAGAGCGGCTATGTCTTCTACGACACCAAGGACCCGATGCTCTGGAACGCCTACGCATCCGCAGGCACCCTCGCAGCGACCATGGTTAACTGCGGTGCAGGACGTTTCGCACAGGCAGTTTCCGCAACCCTGCTCTACTTCAACGATCTGCTTGAGCACGAGACCGGCCTCCCCGGCTCCGACTTCGGTCGCACCATGGGTGTCGCAGTCGGGTTCTCGTTCTTCAGCCACTCGATCTACGGTGGCGGCGGCCCCGGCGGATTCAACGGTAACCACGTCGTTACCCGTCACGCAGCCGGTGTCGGTATGCCCTGTATCGTCGCAGCATGCGCACTTGATGCAGGCACCCAGATGTTCGGCCCCGAAGCAACCTCAAAGGTATACCAGGACACCTTCGGGCAGATCGACGCATTCAAGAAGCCAATGCAGACGATCGCAAAGGGTGTATAAACCCTCATAAGGATACGAATGACTGAAGCCACGTTCCCGCAGTGCAGGATTGTCACCGAGCGGCTGATGAACCCGGAAACAGTAGAACGGCTCCTCAACAACCTGCTGAAGGCCGGTGGAATACGGCGCATGGTCCTAAACGGCCCGCGCCTTCCCTCCACCATTCCTTATGGGCCGGCGAAAGGACTCTCCAACCCTCATACAAGGAGACAGAAGATCTGCGTCGGAACCGAGGAGATCGAACTACAGGTTCACGTAGGAACCATTCTCCTGGAACTGGAAAGCCGCGAGGCCATTCCCGCACTGCAAGCTGCGTGTGATGAGACCATCACCGCATTCACCTGCCGCATTCAGGAAGGCAAGTTCATGAAAACTTCCCCGTCCCTTGTGGATTACGCAAAGTACGGCCCGAACGCGGACAAGGATATCCTCGGATTATCAGATCCAAAGAGCCATTCTGGCCCGACAATCATTCAGGGAATCAAGTAACTATGCCGATAGGACGAGTAACCCAGGTTGTTGACTGCCGCGAGGCGATGGGCATGGGTAAAGGAGGCGGGATTGCCCAGCGGGGCACCATCTCCGAATGCCGGTACCCGGACGTGATCGTGGTCGGAATGTCCCCGGGACGCCGCCACGTTACAAAGCCGGTGTGCGATATCACCTCGGGGCTGAGGCAGCAGGGCGTCGAATACAGTATCAGTACTCTCGTACTGAACGCCGGCAGCGGTGTCCCTCCGGACGCCCCCAATATTGCCGGCGGCGTGATTGGCGCCTTTTTCGGGATTACCGACAAGGAAGTTACCCAGATTGAGAAACACAAAGTGGCCATACTTCACCATGGGAACGTCCGATCCCATGTTGTCGCCAAGGTCCGATACATTCTTGAGGCCTGCGACGTGAAGGCGATTGTCGTTTCCCAGTCCCCGATTGATTATGAGGATCTCGCAAAGGAGGGCGTGAAGACCGCCGTGGTGATGCCTCCGGCCGACAGGATCCGTACGAAAGGTACGGTGATGGCGATCGTGAGCGGCGTGACCCGGGGTCAGACCCCGACCCGCGAGAAGATGGCGGAAGTCATTTCGTCTGTCATGAGAATCGTGAAAAAGAAGGAAACATTGGAGTGATAAAACAATGGCATACAAACCCCAGTATTGTCCCGGCCAGACTGCAGTCGCCGAGAACAGGCGCAAGCAGCTCGACCCATCCCACAAGCTGGAAAAGATTCGCGATGTAACCGACAAGGACATCGTCCTCGTTATGGGACACCGTGCACCAGGCTCAGCCTACAAGAGCGCACACCCGCCACTTGCAGAGCAGCAGGAACCCGCATGCCCGATCCGCAAGCTCGTAACCCCGACCGACGGCGCAAAGGCCGGCGACCGTGTCCGTTACATCCAGTTTGCCGACTCGATGTACAACGCACCCTGCCAGCCCTACCAGAGATCCTGGCTCGAGATGTACAGATACCGTGGCATTGACCCGGGCACGCTGTCAGGCCGTCAGATCATCGAATGCCGTGAGAGAGATCTCGAAAAGTATGCAAAGGAACTCGTCAACACCGAGCTCTTCGATGCAGCACTTACCGGCATCCGTGGCTGCACAGTGCACGGACACTCCCTCCGTCTCGACGAGAACGGCATGATGTTCGATATGCTCCAGCGCTCTCTGCTCGATAAGAAGACCGGCATGATCAGGTACGTCAAGGACCAGGTCGGCGTTCCCCTCGACTCTGAAGTCAAGGTCGGCAAGGCAATGGACACCAAGTGGCTCAAAAGCCACACCACGATGTACCACTCCCTCGTCGGTACCGGCTTCCGCGACGACCCGGAATACGTTGAATACATCCAGCGCATCCACTCGCTGAGGACAAAATACGGCTTCATGCCAAAGGAGGCATAATTATGGCAAAGGCAAAGATCGAAAGGACCCAGAAGCTCTTCCTGAAGGCAATGAAGGAGAAGTTTGCAGAAGACCCGACGGCAACCTCAACCGTGTTCGCCCGCAAAGGTCTCGAGCAGTCTCCAAGAAAGATGGAGTTCTTAAAGGAAGGCCAGAAGGTCGCGATGGAACGCGGCATCTCGATGTACGACCCCAAGCGCTGCCACTGTGGCGGTATCCCGCTCGGTCAGCGCCAGCTGATGACCTACGAGGTCTCCGGCACCGGCGTTTTTGTCGAGGGCGATGACCTTCACTTTGTCAACAACGCTGCAATGCAGCAGATGTGGGACGACATCCGCCGGACGATCATCGTCGGCCTCGACCTCGCCCACGGCACCCTGCAGAAGCGGCTGGGGAAGGAAGTTACCCCCGAAACCATCAACGAGTACCTCCACGTCCTCAACCACGCCATGCCCGGCGCAGCCGTCGTTCAGGAACACATGGTCGAGACCCACCCGGCACTCGTCGACGACTGCTACGTCAAAGTCTTCACCGGCGATGACGAGATGGCAGACGACCTCGAGCCCCAGTTCGTCTTAAACCTCGACAAGCTCTTCCCGGCAAAGCAGGCAGCCGCCCTCAAGGCCGCAGTCGGCAAGTCCATGTGGCAGGCAGTCCACATCCCGACAACCGTCAGCAGGACCTGCGACGGTGGAACGACCTCCCGGTGGTCTGCAATGCAGATCGGTATGTCCTTTATCGGTGCGTACAAGATGTGCGCCGGTGAAGCAGCAGTCGCCGACCTCGCATTCGCAGCAAAGCACGCCGGTGTCATCCAGATGGCAGATATCCTGCCCGCCCGCCGTGCACGTGGCCCGAACGAGCCAGGTGGCATCAAGTTCGGTCACTTCGCCGACATGATCCAGGCAGACCGCAAGTACCCGAACGACCCCGCCAAGGCAGCCCTTGAAGTCGTCGGTGCAGGTACCATGCTCTTCGACCAGATCTGGCTCGGATCTTACATGTCCGGCGGTGTCGGGTTCACCCAGTATGCAACCGCTGCATACACCGACAACATCCTTGATGACTTCACCTACTACGGTATGGACTACATCAAGAACAAGTGCAAAGTCGACTGGAAGAGCCCGTCTGCAAAGGACAAGGTCAAGCCAACCCAGGAACTCGTCAACGATATCGCAACTGAGGTCACCCTCTACGGTATGGAGCAGTACGAGCAGTTCCCGACCATGATGGAAGACCACTTCGGTGGCTCCCAGCGTGCCGGTGTCCTCGCAGCAGCATCAGGACTTTCCTGTGCAATTGCAACCGGGAATTCCAACGCTGGCCTGAACGGCTGGTACATGTCCATGCTCGCCCACAAGGAAGGCTGGTCACGTCTCGGCTTCTTCGGCTACGACCTGCAGGACCAGTGCGGTTCCGCAAACTCACTCTCTGTCCGGCCTGACGAGGGCTGTGTCGGGGAACTCCGTGGCCCCAACTACCCGAACTACGCAATGAACGTCGGACACCAGGGAGAGTATGCCGCAATCGTCGGCAGTGCCCACTATGGTATGGGCGATGCATGGTCCCTGTCCCCGCTCATGAAGATCTGTTTCGCAGACCCAGCGCTCAAGTTCGACTTCTCCGAACCCCGCCGCGAGTTCGCAAAGGGTGCAATTCGCGAGTTCATGCCCGCTGGCGAGCGCTCGCTGATCATCCCCGCAAGGTAAGCACGATCTTCCCCAAACCAAATTTTTTTTCTTTTTTTAAAGAATTCTTCCTGATACGAGGATATCCACCAAAAAGGGCATGTTCGTTCTTCCCTCCACGCAAGAGATGTGTCCGTATTTTTTTTTACCGGACACATTTCATCGTAGAGATCTCTCTTAAGCCGGTGCTTCACGTCACCACTGGTGCGATCTATGATGCGCATCTTCCTAAAAGCAAAAAAACAGGGCGGGAAATCCGTGCAGTGAACTGGCTGTTGTTCCGGTATAATACCAGAGAGTTAACCTTATTTTTCCCGAGGTATATCACTCTTCGATACTCTATGGAACAAAAAGAGCTGAGTGACGTTATAAAAAATATTGACACAAAAGTCCTGAAGGACGAAGCAAAGAAACTCGGACTGAAACTGGGCCGCTGCCCGACAAAGATGAGCATTGCAAAGATGCTTCCTGAAGACGCCTTGAAAAAGCTGGCAAAAAAGTAATGACCAGATGTGATTGGCACGGGTACGCATTATCACCTATACCTCCGGGTCTCCAGCACAGGAGTCATATTTTATTCCGGGATTTTTTTAGGGCCGCATTAAGTCGCGGTTATCCTTTACGTTCCGGGGAATCCGGCATCCGGTCAGGATTTTTTTTAGTAACTTCAACGGGATCGATGTTCGCATCGATCTGACAGTCGAAGGATATCGTAGCAAGCCACCCGGCTTTCTCAAACATATGCATGAAGCAGACGCCGATGACTGCTGCACCGGGATGTTTGTCAATAACGGCTTTCACCTGCTCTGCGTTCACCGGCACATGGGGCATGGAGAGCCCGCCCATAATTACAACGGCCCTGGGATGAAGAATGGTGGGGGCGTCCCGGGCCTGCATGCCGATATCCGCTATATTCTGGATCGTGCGCGCCTTCTGCTCATCGACCATGGGAACAAAAACCTGTTCGAGTTCGAGCGAGCGGACGGCAAACCCGAGCAGTTCAACAAACGGCGTGCAGGTCCCCGGCACGCCATAATACACAATCTGGTCGCCTTTTTTGAGTCCATTCTTCTCGATACATTCCTTAAACGGGCGCAGGATTCCCGGGACTCCGTGAAATACCTCTTTTGGGGTCATGATAGATCCACAGTCAGAACGGGAGGGGATAAAATTTCGCCATGATATCCAACCGGTAAAAAAGCAGGGGAGCTGGGGATCGTTTTCTTTGCTTCTTCGCAGTCACCGCGATCGGGGGCCGTATTTTCTATATAATGTGTCACCCTATACTCCTGTACACAACAATGCGCTACACCGTCATATCCCCTGGGATCTATACCTATGGTGCCATGCTCATTGCCGGGACTATCCGGCAGAGCGGCCATACGGTAACCCTGAAAAAAGATCTGGTAGCAGCCAAAGGCGATACTGTTTTTTTGAGCCTCTATTCAACGCTCCACCTCCTGAACCCCGGGATCAGGTCATTTGTTGAACAGTGTCGTAAATCCGAGGGAACCTGTTATATCGGCGGGCCGGTCTCTGCGTACCCGGAGATCGTACTGGGAGAGCTCAACCCGGATGCGGTAATCCTCGGCGAGGGCGAGCAGACCGTCCGGCACCTGGTCGCGGGTGCAAAACTCCAGAATACCGAGGGCGTGGCTTATCGCTCTGCGCAAAAGATTGTGATCAGGAAACGCGAACCGCCCGTATCCATCGAACACCCGCTCCCCCTGATTCCTGCCGATATAGGCAGCCAGAGCATCCGGGGTGCGAGTGCCTATATCGAATCCCACCGGGGGTGCTCGGGCGCCTGTACCTTCTGCCAGGTCCCGAGGTTCTTTGGCCATGCGATACGGAGCCGCGAGATCCCCAGGATCGTAGCAGAGGTCGAAGCATTCAAAAAAGCCGGTGCAAGGCGGATCGCCATCAGCGGGGGAACCGGATCGCTGTACCAGGCCAAAAACGGCAGGCTCAATCCGGATGCATTTGTCGGGCTCCTGTCAGAACTCGCCAGGGTCATGGGCAGCGCCAACGTATCCTCACCGGATATCCGGGTGGACTGTATCACGGACGAGATCCTGGACGCGATAAAAAAATACACGATTGGCTGGGTTTTTTTCGGGATCGAATCCGGCAGCGATGCGATCCTCAAAAAGATGGGAAAAGGCGTGACCATCGCACAGGTCAGCGACGCGATCAGGCGCTGCCGCGAACATGGCTTAAAAGTCGCCGGGAGTTTTATTGTCGGGTACCCCACGGAAACGCCGGAAGATTACGAGAAGACCAAGGATTTTATCGCAGAACAGCAGCTGGACGATGTTTTTATCAGCATTGCCGAACCGATCCCGTCAACGCCGCTTGCTGTGCTGGTGGCAAAGACGCCAAAACCGGAAAACCCGATCTTTATGCCGACAACCGGGGAATACCGGTCGCTGGGACTCACCGAGGCGGAAGCCCGGTGTTTTGACCTGATGCTGCATGCAGACCTCTCTAAACCTGCCCTCCATGTGACCACAGATGCGATCTATGACGCGTATCTTACCGAAGCAAAAAAACAGGGCCGGGAGATTCGTGCCGTGACCGAGTTGTTGTTCCGCTATCACCGGGAGAGCGCCCCGACACCATAAGCACACTTGAAAGGGCAGCGGTGGCCCGGGCCCGCGTTTCAGAGAACCCTTCGCAACTCCACCGGTCGCCGGTGATCGGGAACTATCGACGAAAATTACCCTCCCTGAAGGGTGGATATGACCCCGCCGGGGGACGATTCTCATGACAAGGGAAAATAAGCCCGTATCGGGCTCCTTTTCCCGTTTTCCTGTCCGGGCCATACCGGGATATCCCTGCAAAATCACCGGTTTCTGTTCCTGTGGAGAATACGCCAGATTATTGCCCTGTTTGCCAAAATACGGCAGGTTTGCCCCTCGCCAAATGGCTGCTAATGGCCTTGGGACAGCCCCGGTTTCTGCCATGTATTTCAGTCCATCAGACCCGGAGAAAGGCCACCGGAACGCGAATATGAAGGCCTTTTTTTCGGGGTGCCGGTCTCCGGGCAGGTCACACCCGTATATTTATATGATTTTCGCGCATATGAGTAATAATAAGAGAGGTATCATGAAAGTCTGTATTACCGCTCAGGGCCCGTACCTGAAAAGCGCGTTCGAGCCCCATTTCGCACGGGCACCGTACTTCATTTTCTACGACACCCGGACCGGCAAACTGGACGCGGTCCGGAACGGTTTTGTCGTCAGCAATACCAGGATCGGCCAGAATGCGGTACGATTACTGAAAATGAACGGACTTGAGGCCGTGATCACCGGGGAAATTGGCGAGAATGCCGGAGATCTCCTGAAAAGCGCGGGCATTCCGGTCCATATATTTACAGGTACGGGCACGGTCAAAGACGCGCTTGGGTACACCGCGACGGAATAATCCTGTCCCCCCGGGGAGAAGGAGCATACCGGCAATATCGGTAAATGGGGGAATAAGTTTAACCAGCAAATACGCAAACAATTTGTTCAGATCGAAAACATTCGGCATACTCTTTTGAGGTTACCCCGTTTCGTGAAATACGGTTGTACCATGGTTCGCTCTATCCTGCACCAGTGCGGATCGGATCCTGCCGAGTTCTGCGATAAAAGGCGGTGGCGGACTCATGGCAAGCAGCGGTTCCACGCCGGGTTCGCATTCGATGAGCTGCTCGTCATAGGGTAGGACAAAATGATCGGTAAACAGGTCTTCGTAACCGGCTATGAGTGCCCGGACTTTTGTGAGATCGTTTTTTGAGCGGACCCGGTTGATGACCAGATGCCGGGAGGGAATCCCGAGATCGTGTGCGAGCCGTGCGGCATGCAGAGCTACCTGTACAGCGTTGAACGTCGGGTCGGTGACAAGGACGGCTTGGTCAAACCCTTGGGCAAGCGACCGGCCGAAGTGTTCCACACCGGCCTGGGTATCCATGAGGATAACCTCCCGCTCCCGCAGGTTGATGTACCGGACGATGGCCTCAAGCAGCGCATTTTCCGGGCAGAGACACCCGGTCGCCGGCTGCTCCACCGTTCCCATCACAAGGATGCTGATACCGCCGGGGCCTTTGATCCCGAACCGTTCCACCACATCGGAGACATCCGGGTTGAGTTTGAGCATGGAACCCCAGCCGGCCCCCGGCCGGGCACCGGTCTTCTCTTCCACGTAATCCAGGTTTTTTGTAAGCGGGACAACCGCATCGCTTTGCTCTTTTGGCACACCGATTGCATAGGGCAGGTTCATCTGGGGATCCTCGTCAACTGCAAGAAGGGTGAATCCGTCTCTTGAAAGCAGGTGGGAAAGGAGCGCGGTGATGGTGGTCTTCCCGACCCCGCCTTTCCCGGTGATGATGACACGGAACCCTTGCTCCGGCCCCTTGTGCGTATTCCTTTCGATCGCATGAGCGGCACCGAGAATTTTTTCTTTCTCTGCCCGGCTTTCAGGCATGGTTGAGATCTCCACCTGTTGCTGCAAGGATCTCTTTTTTTGCGAGTTTTTTTGCCCGGCAGACCGGACAAAGACCCGCAAGATCGTCCCGCAGCGGGGGCTCGATCCGCGAGAGCACGGATTTTTCGAGCGCCGCCGGGGCAAAGTACTTCCCGCACGCTTCGCACCGGGCAAGCGGGACTTTTGTCTCGCTCCACGAGTGCAGGACCCGTTCGCCATCGAGATCTTCAATGCGGACTGCATGCGTGGGGCAGATGGCAGCACAGGCGCCGCATCCGAGACAGTCCCGGCTCGGTTCGGCATAGGGCGTGTTGACGACCGTATACGGGCCCCGGTTGATGAAATTGATCGCGCCGGCACCCATGAGCTCGTTGCAGACCCGGACGCACAACCCGCAGAGGACACAGGAGCCGCCCAGGGGGTCGTCGGTATCGACCCTCCTCAGGAACCGCGTCTTTGTCACGCCGTACCGGGCTGCCATCTCCTTTATGACCGTGGATTTTGGCGTCTGGGCAAGATACAACTCGAAGAGAACGCTCCGGTACTTCACGATCTCCGGCGTATCGGTCAGGATCGTAAGACCTTCCTTTGCCCGCAGGGTGCAGGCCGTCTCCATCGAGGTTTTCCCGTGCCGGACGAGCCCGACCATGCAGAGCCGGCAGGCGCCGTACGGCTCAAGGGACGGTTCGAAGCAGAGATGGGGAATGGGAATCTTCTCGCGGTCTGCTATGGTAAGAATATTCTCACCTTCGTCTGCCCGGCAGGGATTCCCGTTGATGGAAACCGTCACCTGTTTTTTTGGCTGCTCTGCAGGTTCTATCACCGTCTCTTTTGGGATCATGGTTTCACCAGCGCATCGTATTCTTCACGGAAGTACGCGAGGGTCGTCAGCACCGGGTTTGGTGCAGACTGGCCGAGACCGCACAGCGATGTGTTTTTGATCGTATCGGCAAGGAGCGCGAGCGTTTCAAGATCTTTTGCAGACCCCTTCCCGGCCATAATCCGGTTGAGCAGGATGAGCGTGTGCCTGAGCCCTTCCCGGCACGGGACGCATTTCCCGCAGGATTCCCCGGTGGCGAAGTTGATGAAATACCGGGCGATATCGACCATGTCCGTGTCCTCGTCCATCACGACAATACCCCCGGAGCCCATGATCGAGCCGACCTCGTTGAGGCTCTCGTAATTAACCGGGGTATCAAACAGCCGGACCGGGATACACCCGCCCGAAGGCCCGCCGGTCTGGACGGCTTTTACCTTCTTTCCCCCGCCCCCGCCATTGCCGATGTCAAAGACGATCGTGTCAAGCGTTGTCCCGAGCGGGACTTCGACAAGGCCGACACGGTCGACTTTCCCCACGAGCGAGAAGACCTTGGTACCGGTGTTCTTTTCCGCCCCGATCTTCGCGTACCAGCCGCTCCCGTTCCTGATGATGACCGGGATATTGCACCAGGTCTCGACATTGTTGAGATCGGAGGGGATGCCCCAGAGCCCTCCACCGGGATCCGTGAGCCGGGGGGGACGCGGGTGGGGCCGGCCGGTCCGGCCTTCGATCGATGCGACAAGGGCCGTCGATTCCCCGCATACGAATGCCCCGGCGCCGGTTGCGATCCGGATATCGAAATCAAATCCAGTCCCGAAAATATTCTTCCCGTGGAGCCCACAGGCCCGGCCCTCATCGACGGCAAAAATATTCTTCCCGAGAAAACCGCAGGACCGGGCCTGATCTATGGCGAGCCTGAGCCTCTTAATGGCAAGCGGGTATTCGGCCCGGATATAGATCAGGCCTTCCTTTGCCCCCATCGCATAAGCGCCGATGATCATGCCCTCGATGAGCATGTGGGGATCGCTCTCCATCTCGTTGCGGTTCATGTATGCGCCGGGATCGCCCTCGTCAGCGTTACAGATGATATACTTCTCTTTGCCCGGTGCATCCTTTGTGATCCGCCATTTTGTACCCGTGGGAAACCCGGCGCCGCCCCGGCCCCGCAGCCCGGATTTTTCCACTTCGGAAATGATGCTCTCGGGATCCATACGGGTCAGGGCCTGTTCTGCTGCCGCATACCCGCCGACCGCAAGATATTCTTCGATATCCTCGGGATTGATGAACCCGGCGTTACGGAGGATCACTTTTTTCTGGTGCTTAAAGAACGGAATCTCGGCATAGAGAGGTATTTCGTCAAACCCGGTTCCGTATGTGATTACCGTGCCGGTCATGTGATCCCACGAGGGGACCCGGCAGAGCGCCTTTTCGTGCGGCACGGTGCCTTTCCTCACAGCCCCGACAATTCCCTCTGCATCCTCCTCTGTCACCCTGTGCAGGATCACGAGGGGCTGTCCCGGGATCGCAATATTAACGAGCGGTTCCTCCCGGCAGTAGCCGATACAGCCGGTCTTTGTAAGACAGATGCCGGCGCCGGTTTTTCCGATAATTTCTTTTAAGCGGTCGTATACTCTTTGTCCGCCCACCGCGATACCGCAGGTGGCAAGGCCGACAGCGATCCGGGGTTTTCCGGGAAATAATTTTTTCATGCCGGCTGCCCCTCCGGCTGCACGATCGAACGCTTTCTGCCCGGTCATGATGCCTTCCACCCGTACTTTCCAAGAATTGCCGGGAGGGATGCCGGCGTCGCATACCCGTAGAGAATGCCATCGATCTGGAGGACCGGCGCCATGCTGCACGCCCCGAAACACCGGGCGATCTCGACGGTGAACCGGTTGTCTTTTGTCGTGACCGAGAACTTACCGTCCTCGCTTGCATCGCCGGGAAGGTCGAGCATTTTCTCAAGGGTCTCTAAGATCCCGACCGCACCTTTCACGTGGCAGGCGGTCCCCATGCAGACGGTTATCACGTGCTCCCCGACCGGCTTTGTGCTGAAGAACGAATAGAACGTGACGATACTGTAGAGCTGCGAGATGCGTACATCGATTTTTACCGAGAGCATCTCCAGCGTTTCGCGGGGAATGTATCCTTCGCTGCGCTGGATATCGCCGAGAATGCCCAGCACTTTTCCGGAAGGCGAATCGTACCGGGCGATGATCTCTTCAAGTGTTTTTTCGTCCATGATACCCCCAAAAAAATAAAACGATCCTTTAAAGGGAGGAATCAGATCCCAAGCGCCTTTCTCTTCCGGTTGATCTCTGCTTCAAGAAGGTCAGCGGCCTTTACCGGGTCCGGCTCAACTGCAAACGATGCGTTGACGACCCCGTTAAGCTGGCCGGCAAGCAGGTTTACCACGTTTGTGCTCCCGAAAATCTTGGGCGGGATGCCCAGAACCGTGTAAACACCCGATGAAACAAAGTACGTCCCGATCGAGATCGCCTTCTGCGAATACCATTCAGGTGCAGCGCCGCCCAGCGGGAGATCGCCGATACCGACATTGAGCTCCTTTGCGATGTTTGCGGCGAGCATGAGGATACGCGAACAGTCGACGCAGGAGCCCATGTGGAGCACCGGGGGTATCTTAAGAGCGTTGCAGACCGACTTGAGCCCGGGGCCTGCCATGTCCGCGGCCTCGGGTACGAGCAGTCCCGCCTTCCCGCTCGCAATCGCAGCACACCCGGTCTCGACGACAAGGATATCCCGCCTGATCAACTCTTTTGCAAGCGTGATATGACCGTAGTCCTGTTTGATCTTCGGGTTGTTGCAGCCGACGATCCCGACCGCCCCCTTGATCTTCCCGGCAACGATGGCATCGATCAGGGGCTTGTAGGTACCGCCGAGTGCTTTGCGGATCGCTTCTTCCGAGAAGCCTGCCATCATGTGCATGGGTTTTTCGGGGATCCTGACCCGGTCCGGGTTCCGGTTGGCGAAGTTTTCAATGGCAAGGCCGATGATCTCCTTTGCCGTATCGAGGCCGGTCGCCGGGTGGAATTCCTTGTAGATGGCCCCCGGGACCTTCGACTTCTCGCTTGTCGCCACAACTTTTGTATGATAGCAGGAAGCCGTGTGGGTGATGGACGGGAAGATGCACTGGTAATCGATCACCATGACTTCGACGGCCCCGGTTGCAATGGCCAGTTCCTGGTCGAGCAGGGTGCCGGCGATGGGGATGCCATGGCGCATCAAAAGTTCGTTCCCGGTACAGCACATCCCCACAAGGTTGATCCCCTTTGCCCCGGCTTTTTGTGCACGCTTCACCAGTTCCGGATCTTCTGCCGCCTTGACGATCATCTCGGAGAGGATCGGGTTGTGCCCGTGGAGGACAACATTGACCTTGTCCCTGCTGAGCGTGGCAAGGTTCGCCCATGTGGATATCGGCGTCGGTGTGCCAAAGAGGATATCGGAAGCCTCGGTTGCCATCATCGACCCGCCCCACCCGTCGGAAAGCGATGTCCTCATCGCGTGCAGGAGAATGTTTGTGTAATCCGCACCGACACCCATGTGGATCCGGTGCATGGACTCCACGATCTCGCGGTCGACGCTGCGCGGGACGATACCAGCCTTTTTCCACGCATCTTTTGTCTTCTCCGGGGCCCGTTCGGCCATCTGGATCCGGTTCTTGAGCGTCCCGTACTCTTCGAGCAGTGCCCGGGCAAGATCGCCGGCAACTGCCTCTTTTTTCCGGCCCTTTGTTTTTATGCCGTACTCTTCTGCAACACGGTGGAGTTTCGCTTCATCGAGGATCTGGTATCCCTGCGACTTTCCTTCGGCAGTTGCAAGAAGGACTTCAAGGACTTCGCGCCCGTGATCCGAGTGGGCGGCAGCGCCGGTGACCAGATCGTCGAGCAGGTTGCGTGCGACAATGAGATCGGCGGTCGCACCGCAGACCCCCCGGGTTGGTTTTTTCCCGAACGGCTCGATCCGGCAGGGACCCATGGCGCACCGGTTACAGCAGACCCCGAGCTGCCCGAACCCGCACTGCGGCTGCTGGTCGGCGAAACGGTCCCAGACCGTCTCGATACCGTCGTCCATTGCCTTGACAATCATCTCCTGGTCGTTCTTGTCAAGCGCCCTGTTCTCTGCAATTTTCTGTGCAGCATGTGAATCGTACATCGTCTCCTTCCTCCCGTTTTTCCCCATGTTATGACATTTCGGCAATCTCTTTGAGGATCGCCCTGAACGCCCGGACATTCTCCGGTATCCGTGGTACTTCCACATCCGTTCCTTCGGACTTCTGCATCCGCAGCGTGAAATCCTTCCTGCTTACGCGGATGAGATCGTTAGCATCGCCAAATTCCAGCGCCCCGGTCTTGCAGGCTTCCGCACAGGCAGGGATCTTCCCGGAGTTCTGCCGTTCGATGCAGTTGTCGCACTTGGCGTTGACGTCACGGCCGGCTGACAGCTGGTGGACGGAATGGAACGTAATAATTCCAAACGGGCAGGCCATTGCACAGACAGCACAGCCGATACACCTGCCATAGTCCACAAGAACAGACCCGGTCTCCCGATCCCTCACCAGCGCTTCGGTCGGGCAGACCTGCATGCATGGCGCCGGATCGCAGTGCCGGCACCGGTTCGGGAATGTCAGGTAATCGATCCCGGGTTCGACGTGAATGCGCGGCTGGGAAATTCGTTCTTCGCCAATTGCGCCAAAAATAGTTTTACTCTGTGCATGCTCCACCGCACATGCAACTTCGCAGTGCCTGCACCCGATGCAGAGTTCAGGCCGGACAAAAACCGTGTTCATAGATTCTCCCTCCGAATCCTTCCTCCCATAACCCGTCACAGTTCCGTGGCGGTTTTTGGATATGGGGGTATTATCGGCTCGCCCCATATAAGGTTTCGTACAGGTTTCAGGGCGATCAACGATGTTGTTTTGCCGTGCGGGACATTTAAAAAAAACGTTCTTCCCGAAAAAATGAACCGGGAAAGACGGCGTAAAAAAGGAAATGAAAAAATATTACGGCAGGAAGACCGCGACTGCAATCACGGTCGTCCAGTTCCCGTCTTTGTTTCCCTGGGCTGACTGGCAGGTATGCGTGGTCCTGATGATCCTGCCGCTGGCTTTATAGATCTGTTCGCGCTCCTGCCAGGCTTTATCGGTATCGAACCCGATCCCGAGCGTGGTCGCAAGCATCGTTGCGGCAAGGTCCTCGGCATATTCCCCGGTTTTCTCTGCGGTGTCGCCATAGGCATGATGTTCCGAAAGATACCCGTATTCGTTGATGTCTTTGGGGAGTGCGAGACCGATCGCCGCTGAAATCAGGCGGTTTGGTTCTTTTGTATCGTTCCTCGCCATGACACAGTACGTAATCCCGCCCGCTTTGAGATGCTTGAGTCCGGAATCTGTAGAGATCTCTTTACAGTACGGGGGAAAGATACTGGAGACGTACACAAGATTACAGCGCTCGATGCCTGCTTTCCTGAGTGCCAGCTCGTACGATGCGAGCTGGTCCTTATGGACGCCAACTCCTTTTGTGAAGAATATTTTTGAGGGAACAAACATAGTTCATCGGTTTTTTTGTTTATGATCATGTACGTCCGTGATGGACAGGAGACTCCATTTTCGGGGGAATCGATCCCGGGCATATCCTGCAGGGAGGACCAGACCCCGGGGTCATACCGGCAACATACCCGGGCGCGTGAACGCCAGCAGCCGCACTCCCATAACCTGCTGGAAGATGGCGCCCTGACCTATCGCGTGGAGCACGGCGGACTCATCGGCCACCCGGGCCCCGGCAATAATCGTTGCCCCATGCTCGAACAGAACCGGCGAAAGGGGCGTGCTCGGCCCGAGGATGAGCACCTCGGCATCCGGCCGGCAGAGACCCAGAAGATCGTCGAGGGTATGGTTGATCAGGGCGCTCCCCGTGATGGCAACGATATCCGCCCGGGGGATGAAAACCTCAGCCGACTCCGCCGGGTAATCCTCCCCGGTCGGGTGCTGCTCGATCACCCAGAGGTTCCCTACTGCGGTGCGGAGCCGGGGGATGAACGGGAAATGCCCAACGAGCGCCACATTCTTTCCGGCTCCCTTTTTTATCAGTACCTCGGACGCATTCAGCGCCACGGCATTGTGCTCATCGGGAACAAGGAGCGAATTGATTGCCGCGACACCGATGCTTGCCTCGATTGTGTTGTCCGAGAGGGCAAGCGCTGCAAGTTCCTGTGCGCTTTTTTCATGGAGGTGACCGACACTGCAAACAAGGCTTTCGTGGTTGTGGCATCCCCCGCCCGTGACCGTTGTCGCAAGGCCGCAGGTGGTGCTGCACACCGCAGTCCAGTGGACACCGACAAGGACCGAACGGACGGGAACGGGTTTCTGGGGAAGGCGGGAGATCAGATCGTCAAGGATAGCATGGCTGCTCATGGTAAAGTCCCGGACCGCCGGTCCTGTTCCTGCAACCCGGTTTGTACGGGAAACCAGGCAAAACCAGCGGATTGTACATGAAGTGGTAGGGTGCGATGGTTTATATGATTTATGCGCGTATGAGTAAAAAAGAGGTCGAACATATCATGAAAGTCTGTATCACTGCACAGGGCGCGACACCGGATGCGAAGGTCGAGGAGCGTTTCGGGAGAGCCCCGTATTTCATTCTCATGGACAGCGAGACGGAGGCCTTTGAGGCCGTGGCAAACCCGTTTGCCGACGGTGCCGGGGGAGTGGGGCCGAAAGCCGCCCAGTTGATCCTGAACCACCAGGTGGCGGTGCTCATCAGCGGCCTCCTGGGGGGAAATGCCAGGGCCGTCTTCGACGCCGCGGGCGTCAGCATGTATACATACCACTCCGGCGGCCGGGTACGGGACGCATTGAAGGAGTTCAGGAACAATACTCTCGAACGAATGAAATAAGGATCAGCACTGCCTGAGATCATAAAGACGGTTTTTTAAGGAATAGAACGGAGCACAGGAATGAAACTTGCAGTTGCAAGCGGGAAAGGCGGTACCGGCAAGAGCATGGTGGCCGCAAATCTCGCCTACACGCTTTCCCAGACAGAACAGGTGACCCTCGTTGACTGCGATGTCGAGGAGCCCAACCTCCACCTCTTCTTTCCGGCACCTGCAACGAAAAATGACGTGACCGTGCCGGTGCCGGTTGTCGATGCGGCTGCCTGCGATCGCTGCGGGAAGTGCGGTGAGTTCTGCCAGTATGGCGCAATCACCGTGCTGCCGAACCGTGTCCTCTTTTTCCCTGAACTCTGCCACTCCTGCGGGGGGTGCACGCTGGTCTGCCCGAAACGGGCCATCCACGAAGAGCTGCAACGCATCGGGACACTGTCGGTCTCTGCACCGCTGCCCGGCCTGACGCTCATCTCCGGTCTGCTGGACACGGGAAGCCCCCACGCAGTCCCGATCATCGAAGCGGTCAAAGAGCGGGCGGACGGAGATCCGCTGGTAATCTGCGATTCGGCGCCGGGCACATCCTGCCCGGTTGTCGCGACCCTTGACGGGTGCGACGCCTGTATCCTTGTCACGGAATCGACCCCGTTCGGCCTGCACGACCTCCAGCTTGCCGTGGACGTGGCCGCACGGCTGGGGGTTCCCGCCGGCATTGTGATCAACCGAAGCGACGGGAAGGATGAAGCAACCCTCCGGTTCTGTATCGACCACGATCTTGAGATCCTGACGACCATTCCCTTCAGCCGCGAGATCGCCGCCATCCAGAGCAGGGGCGACCTCCTCTGCTGGGTGCGGCCGGAGTGGCAGAAGGACTTCTCTGCCCTCGCGGCCAAATGCAGGTCGCTTGCCGGGGTGGAACAATGATCCGGCTTGCGGTCATCAGCGGCAAGGGCGGCACGGGAAAGACGATGGTCACCGCCGCGCTCTCCCGGCTGCTCAAAGGAACCATGGTCCTTGCGGACTGCGATGTGGACGCGGCAAACCTGGCACTCCTCCTCCATCCAAAACCCATCCGGGCAGATCCTTTTATGGGCATGAAAACGGCGGCGATCGATCCTGCCCTCTGCACAGCATGCGGGGAGTGCAGGGAGCACTGCCGGTTTGACGCGATCGAACGGGACGGGGACGCATACCGGGTAAGCCCGCTCCGCTGCGAGGGGTGTGCTGTGTGTACGTATGTCTGTCCGGTCTCCGCTGTCGCCATGCAGCCGCGACAGACCGGCGAGATCCTGTATTCGGAAACGGACCGGGGACACCTCGTGCACGCGCGGCTGGTGCCGGGCGCGGGCAACTCCGGGCTCCTCGTCCACGAAGTGAAAAAGACCGCATGGGAGCGTGACGGGAAAAGCGATCTCTTCCTCATAGACGGCCCGCCCGGGACCGGCTGTCCCCTGATCTCTACCATCAGCGGCGTGGATGCCGTGCTGGCGGTCACCGAGCCAAGTGTCTCAGGTCTCCATGATCTCAGGCGGGTCGTCACGGTCTGCCGGCAGTTCCGGCCCCGGATCTTTGTCGCGGTCAACCGCTACGATCTGGATCCCTCTCTCACAAGGAATATCACGGAGTACTGCCGGGAAGAGAGGATCCCCCTTGCCGGGACCATTCCCTTCGATCCGGCCGTTATCGATGCGATCAGGGCGGGGATTCCTGTCACGGATGCCGGCCCGTCTCCCGCAGCACAAGCCATTCAAATACTGGCAGCCAATCTTTACCAGGAGCTGAAACATATTGGCAACGGACTCTGAGGGGGGTGAATGGTGCCGGCGGAGAGGCCGGCCCCGGCTGAACCGGTCGCTCAAAGGCGGGCCATCCGGGCGATGCTATGCGCCGCAGTGCGATTCTGACCAGCAGGGAGGGACCGTCTCGCTGCTGCCCGAAGAGATGGCAGCCTTAAACCTCATCGACATGCAGCAGATGGAGCAGGAGCAGGCGGCAACCGTCCTGGGTGTCTCCCGTAAGACGATCTGGCGGGACATCCACGAAGCCCGGCGCAAGATCGCCGATGCACTCATCAACGGGAAGACAATCAAGATGGCAGGCTGCACGCGCAGCCTCGACGGACACTGCCCGAAAGAGAATAAAGAGCTCTGCCCGAAGAAAGGGGGCGGCTTTTGCCCGAAAACCCTCGGGAACCCCGGCAAGGATACCCGGCAGAATGATGAGCACCCGGACTCCCTTCCCGGATAATCACCCTGTCACAGGACAGGGGAAGTTGCCAGCATGACACAAAAACACATTTTCGGTCCGGTCCTCTCCCGCCGGCTCGGGCTCTCGCTCGGTGTCGACCTCATTCCCTTCAAAACCTGCTCGTATGACTGCGCCTATTGCGAGTGCGGGCATACCACGGAAAGAACGGTAACACGGCAGGACTTTTTTCCCGCAGACGAAGTGCTATCCGAGCTTCGGGGCGTTCTGGATTCCCGCCCGCATCTCGACACCATCACGCTTGCCGGTTCCGGGGAACCCACCCTTGCCCGCTCGCTCGGGCCGGTCGTCGCTTCTGTGAAACGTGCGTACCCGGAATATCCCCTGACGGTCCTCACCAACGGGAGTCTCATGACCGATCCGGAGGTGAGGGAGGAACTTCTTTTGGCCGACCGGGTCATCCCGACCCTGACTTCGGTATTCCAGCCAACGTTCGAGCGCATCCACAACCCCCATCCCTCGCTCAGGATTTCCGATATTGTCGAAGGATTTGTCCGCTTCCGGAAAATGTATGACGGGGCCATCTGGCTCGAAGTATTCGTCGTTCCCGGCGTGAATACCACGGATGAAGAACTGGCCGGGCTCAAAAGGGCGATTGAACGGATAGAACCGGATCTTGTCCAGCTCAACACGCTCGACCGGCCGGCCGCAGAGGGATGGATCCGGGCGGCCACCAATGCCGAACTCGAACGGGTTTACGACATGCTGGGAAGGACCGGAGTCGGGATTGTCGGCCGCAGACCTCCCCTCTCCCGCGCAACCCGGGCAATGACCGATGCCACGGACCTGATCCGCCAAACGCTCAGCCGCAGACCCTCCACCGTCGAAGACCTGGTGCAGACCACCGGCATGAGCGGTGGCGAAGTGGCAAAGTGCCTCGGATTGCTCGAACGGGGCGGAAAGGTCACCTCGCAGCGGGGGACACGCGGGGTTTTTTATGCAATCTTACCGGAAAAGACAGGCACCGGGGATTCCTGAATGAAAACAACTATCCTCGTTGACAACACCGCACTCTTTGATCGGATGTTTGTCGCAGAGCACGGATTCTCCGCGTACATCGAGGCTGAAGGAAAGCAGGTGCTGTTCGATACAGGCTACTCTGATGCAGTAGTGAGAAATGCCCAGAAGATGAAGATCCACCTGCTCGATCTTGACTATATTATCCTCTCGCACGGGCACTTCGATCACACCGGGGGGCTCTGGCATATCATCCATCTCTTCATGGAGGCGATAATCGAGGACACGCCCCACCGGATCCCCCGACTGATCGCGCACCCCTGCTGTTTTCTCCCCCGCCCAAAACCGCCCCTTGGCGACATAGGATCGGTCCTCACCGCAGATGAAGTACAGCGGATCATGCCGCTCGAACTCTCGGCAGGGCCGGTCAGCCTCTCGCCAAACCTGTTCTTCCTTGGCGAGATAGAACAAAAGTTCCCCTTTGAGAGATCCCTGCCCGGACCCCGGCGCATCGTGACGCCGGACGGGAGCGTGCAGGAGGACCGGATTCCTGATGATACCTCCCTTGCGTTCCGGAGCCGCGACGGGCTCGTGGTGATCACGGGGTGCGCCCACGCCGGGATCTGCAACACCGTGGAATATGCAAAGAAGATCTGCGGGGAGAACCGGGTGCATGACATTGTCGGCGGGCTTCATCTCCGCTCGCCCGGCCCGCAGCTTGACGGGACGCTGGCGTACTTCAAAGACCTGCGGATTTCCTCCCTCCATGCCGGTCACTGCACATCGCTTGCGGCAAAGGTTGCCCTTGCGCAGGTGGCGCCGCTCCAGGAATGCGGTGTCGGACTCAGACTGGAGTACGCGGATCCATTGAAATCCGGGAGGTGATGCACTGACCGGCAATCACGAAGTCTTCCCGGTATCCCGCGCCAGTTATCTCGACGGGTGGTGGCGACATCTCAAGTACCAGCCAGGCCGGCTGGTGAACCGGTATGTCCGCCCCGGAGATACGGTCCTTGATATCGGATGCGGGCCGGGCCTCTTTACCCTGCCCATTGCGCGGCGTGTCGGAGAGAACGGGCAGGTGATCGCGGTGGATCTCCAGGAGGGGATGCTCGCGATCCTGAAAGGAAAGGCCGCGCAGGAAGGACTTCTTGCCCGCATACGGCTTCACACGGCCGGACCGCAATCGCTGGGACTGGTATATCCGGGGCGTATCGATGTTGCATTCGGATGCTGTGTAGTCCATGAAGTCCCCGATCCGGCCCGGCTCATGCAGGAGGTATTTGCCCTCCTCGTCCCGGGCGGGACGTTTCTTATCGCCGAGCCGAAGCATGAGGTTCCTCCTGATGAGTTTGAGAATACCCTGGCGATGGCAGCATCGGCCGGGTTTTGCAGGGCCGGCACTCCCTTTGTTTTACGGAGCCGCACGGCGCTGCTCAAAAAGGAGGGGGCCGCTCTTCCCGATAACGGTAAATAATGATCATAACGGAAGAGGATTCTTTCCCGTCGGTATGAATGCTCCTGGAAAAATTTACACCGGAGAAATCCTGATCCAGCACCCCGGGGCCAGGTGACCCTGTACCCCGGTGCTGACAAACGATAATGCCCCCGAAGGGACGCCCCACAGGGGGCGGGGGCGAACGGCAATTCAGGGGAAGTTATCCGGAACAGGAACCCGTTATCTGAAGGCAGATTTACTTGCCCGGCAAACAACCCGGATTTCGCCCGAAACGGTAAAACCGAGCCTTTATCTGTTGTTTTGGGAAACCAGATAGGTATGAGTATTATTGCGGATGCCAGACGCGGCATCGTAACAGACGAGATGAAGCAGGTCGCGGCGCAGGAAGGAGTCACCGAGGACTTTATCCGGCGCGGCGTTGCTGACGGCCATATCGTGATCCCGGTCTCCCCTTACCGAAAGGTGAAGATCTGCGGTATCGGCGAGGGCCTCCGCACCAAGGTGAATGCATCCATCGGGACTTCCACCGACATTGTCAATATCCCCGAGGAGATTGAGAAAGCAAAGCAGGCCGAGCGTGCGGGAGCCGATACCCTCATGGAACTCTCGACCGGCGGCGATTTTACCGAGATCAGGAAACAGGTAATCGCAAATACCACCCTTTCGGTCGGGAGCGTCCCCCTCTACCAGGCGTTCATCGAGGCCGTCAAAAAAGACGGCGCCGTCATCCACATGAAAGAGGACGACCTCTTCAGGATCACGGCAGAACAGGCAAAACTCGGGACAAACTTCATGGCGATCCACACCGGCATCAACTGGGAAACGGTAAAGCGCCTGAAAAACCAGGGCCGGCACGCCGGGCTGGTCTCCCGGGGCGGGGCATTCATGACCGCATGGATGCTCCACAACGAGAAGGAGAACCCGCTGTACTCGGAATTCGACTATCTTTTAGAGATCATGAAAGAACATGAGGTCACGCTCTCGACGGGTAACGGCATGCGGGCCGGCGCAATCCACGACGCGACCGACCGGGCCGGCATCCAGGAGCTGCTTATCAATGCAGAACTCGCGGACAAGGCGCATGCACAGGATGTGCAGGTGATCGTGGAGGGCCCGGGTCATGTCCCCATCGATGAGATCGCAACAAATGTCCAGCTCATGAAGCGGGTCACGAACAACAAGCCGTTCTACATGCTGGGCCCGATTGTCACCGATATTGCACCGGGCTACGATGACCGGGTCTCTGCCATCGGTGCGGCGATCTCCTCGTCCCTTGGCGCCGACTTTATCTGCTACGTCACGCCGGCCGAACACCTGGCGCTCCCGACCCCGGAAGAAGTATACGAGGGAGTTATGAGTTCCAGGATTGCCGCACATGTGGGCGACATGATAAAACTCAAAAAGACGCGGGCTGCCGATCTCGAAATGGGCCACGCCCGCCGCGACCTCGACTGGGAGCGCCAGTTTGCTGTCGCCATGAACCCGGCCCGGGCAAAGAAGATCCGCGAGGAGCGGATGCCGGCCGATACCGATGGCTGCACGATGTGCGGGGATTACTGCGCCCTCAAGATGGTAAACCGGTATTTCAAATTCTAATCCTGAAATACCGGGCTTGTTTTTTTGGTGTTTGTGGATTTTTTGCTCTGAAAGAGATCCTGATCCACAACCCTATAATAAGACAGCCGAACGATTCAGGAATGAGTGTCTCCCTGCCACAATGGTATGCTCTCAAGCATCGGGATTGTAATTACGGAGTCTTTACCGGCCTAAAAAAAAGAAGATCGCGGATAAATTGATGAACGGTAAGTATCACCTGTCATTACGTGTACTCATCTTTTGAGGTTTCAAGAAAGTGAGTGTGTGTGAGCAGAAATTCCCACAATCTCACTTCCACTCAGGACAACCCGATTGGCAAAATTTCCACCTTGATATCGGCTGGCGGAGCAAAATACATCCATGAAGTGACCAGCACATCAGCCCCGGCTTTGGCATAGGCCGCCGCATTGGAACCATTAATGGCCCCGGCCGCTATCATGCATATATTTGGGTTGATGGTACGGCACTGCCCGGCACAATCGGCAAAACTTTCCGGAGATAATTTATCCAACTGGATGGCATCGGCCCCGGATCTGGCTACCTTCAAAGCTTCCTCCGGGGTATGGGCTTCTACGACAATTTTCCGCTCTTTTTGCTTTTGCTTAACAGAACGCACCACACCGGCCAACTCTTCATAGCCACCGGTAAACAAAAGATGTTCGCGGAAAATGAGTATGGTATCGGACAGCCCGGTACGGTGCGGCACCCCGCCTCCTGCAATCAATGCTTTCAATGCTATTTTTTTTACAAACGGAGGGTGTTTGCGGGTTCCGGCAACCGAAACCAGAGGGTTTTCCGCCCGGGCAGAACTGACCAGTTGCCCTGTGCGCCCGGCAATGCCCGATGCGAATTCGATCAGGGCACTCCCTGTCCGCCAGATCAAATGAATGGCACCTGCGTCGCCCCGGGCCTCAAGCAATTTGTCGCCCGTCTGCAATCTTGTTCCTGAAGCGACAGAATAACATACTTCGAGTCCGACTTTTTTATAAAGCCGGACTGCTTCTTCGGTACAGCAGGCGATCATCTCGTTTCTGGCCATCAGTGAAATCGAACCTTTCTTTCCGGACAGTTCCAGCAATGTGGTTGTCATATCCCCGGCCGGAACGTCGTCTTCAATTAACCGGTCAATATCATTTTCGGTAAAATAGATCATTTTTAAGGTTCCTTCTAACTCTCGTACACTTTCATGTTTATCACTCTATGCGTCAGTGCCCCATTGACGGGAGAATTGACGATGAGAATGGTGGCGCTCTTGTTTGTTACCCGGACCTAATTTCCTGGAGCGGGACAAAGCCTTTCACGTGAGTGATTCGTATTGAGAGAATTTTAGTTTTCTCATCTGCAACCCTCGGGTAACTGGAGAAGATGGGACAGGGGGATTATCCGTGTCCGGCAGTATCTGGCAATTTTGTTAATTTTTGTAGGATATACACTAAAAAACAGGCAAAATACCAGAATGAACCGCAAGGACGCGCAGCGGTTTCCTTTGATCGGGTAACCGGGAACGGTCTCATCGCAGGTACAGTGCAGCGGACCCTGCCGCTCGAACTGCCAGCAGAAACGTTCCAACTTACCGCCGGATATCCCTGCATCATGAAAAATGAGACGATTGATTCATCCGAAGACCCGGTATGCCGGTTCAGATCCTCTCGTAATATTTCATCGACCCGCAGGCCCCGCACCGGTCACCCTCCATAAGATAGTCGGGAACGGTCTCACCGCAGCAAGGACAGGTGACCGAGGACCATTTCCCCTTTTTCTTCACCGTGACCCGGACTCGTTCGGATGAGAGGATATCCCGACCGGCACAGAAGATCTCATCGAGGAGTTGCCCTTTCATGGACTTCTTGTCAAATGCCGGGCTGTTGGTATACCAGATAGCGACCGTGGGATAGTTTTTCAGTTTCTCCAGGTCCACATACACCCGTATTGCGTCAGCAGTCACATTTTCGGACGGCAGGTTCATGGTGATCGCAAATTTCCCGATAGGCACGATCTTGAGCCGGTTATTCCCGATGGTGATATGGGCCAGCACCTGAAGGGCATCGGGGAGGCACTTGGGCGTTTCACAGACCCCGTAGAGTTTCCGGCCTTTTTTGACCCCGAGGAGTTCCATGGCATAGTCTGCCATGAACGCTCCGATGAGTACCCCGGGTGCCGGGTAGGTATGGAATTCCGCTAACCGGAGGATCTCCTGCCGGAGTGCGGGCGGTACCCCGCCTTTGTCCATACTGGCTTTCAGTGCATCGGGACTCTCTTCTGGGTGGACTGCTTGCATGGATCAGCGGTTGATCGCCTGGTAATAAACAATTTGTGAAAAGTAATGGATTGTCATGAACCGTGTATCCATAGAACCTGTCCAGTGAGCCAAGCCAATTATCTGAAAAAATCTCTTTACCTGCGTGACATTCTCAAAATGCATTTAAGAAGGACTGGCAACGAAATCTAAGAAAGGATTTTTATGGTGGTTGACTTTCCAAAACGCGTTGTCCATGGGGGAACCGGAAAGCGACAGATCGAAAAAACCAAAAAAAACGTTCTGGATTTCAGCGCGAGTGTCAATCCTTTCCCCCCGAAATTTGAATGGCACTGCAATCCAGAACACCTCGCAGCATATCCTGATGATTCCTATCATGAGCTCAAAGAAAGGATTGGTGCTGTATTTCACCGGAAACCAGATGAGATATGTGTGGGTAATGGTTCGATAGAAATTATCAGGGCATTTTGTTCGGTCGTGCTTTCCGGGGACAAACATTTTTTTTGCGAATCGCCGACATTTGGCGAATATGCATTCTCTGCCTGCCTTGCAGGCGCTGCACCTGTAGACAATCCCTCAATGGCCGATGTCGCATTCATCTGCAATCCCAATAATCCCACCTGCGTATTACGGGATAAAAAGAACCTGATGCAGAGGCTCTCCGAAATGAAATCGCATGAAGGAATGCTCTTTTGCGATGAAGCATTTATCGGACTGTCCGATCCCAAAGAGAGCCTTGCAGATGTATCAGATCCAAACCTCTTTGTCCTGCACTCGTTAACAAAGAGTTTCTCTGTACCGGGAATCCGGTTTGGGTTTGGATTTGGGGCACCGGATCTGATTGAGAAGATCGAAATTTCCCGCCCGCCATGGAGCGTGAATGCCTTTGCAGAGGCGTTTGCAATGCAGGCGCTCATTCATATGGACGATCTTACGATATCACGCAAGCGAATCCGGCAGGAACGCGAATGGCTGTCCCATGAGATCACGGCGCTGGGATTTTACTGTCATCCGTCTTCGGTGAATTTTATTCTCGTGGAATGCAATCGTGATGTTGCACCGCTTTGTGAGTGCCTTTCAGAACGCTTGATTCTTGTGAGGGATTGCACATCCTTTGGACTGCCTGCCTGTATCCGCATTGCAGTCCGGACCCATGATGAAAATCTTCTGCTCCTGGAGGCTTTGGCAGCATGTATTCACTGATCACGGCAATCACGCAGGAGGCGGGTGCATGAAGAAACTAACTGTTCGGATCAGCAGGTTCGATCCGGAAACCGATGTTGCCGCTCACTTTGAAACCTACACCGTGAACATCAATGACGGTGCCCGAATCCTGCATGTGCTCCACGCAATTCACGACACCCTCGATCCTACCCTCTCGTACCGCTATTCCTGTGCCTCAGGCCAGTGCGGGAGCTGTGCAGTCCGGGTCAACGGTGAACCGGTGCTCGCCTGTATGGAAGAAGCAAAGGACGGTATCACGATCGAGCCCATCAACCTGCCGGTAAAAAAGGATCTCATAGTCGATCTTCTGCCCAAACTTGAGGCAATCGCATACCTCCAGCCGGCAGAGCATCCGGTGCTCCCAAAGAAATCTGAGATCGATGCGATCAAACCGTTACGGGACTGCATCGAGTGCCTTGCCTGCGTCTCGGTCTGTCCTGCCATGGACGTAACAAAGTTTCTTGGTCCCACTGCTATGCGGCAGGAGCTGCGCCTTGCCCTCGACCCCCGCGATAAGGGAGACCGGATCGCAGACGCAGTCAGGGACGGGCTGTTCACCTGCACCTCCTGCCAGGCCTGCTGGAAGGTCTGCCCGAAAAAGATCGAGATACCGGGTAAGGCAATCGAGAAACTCCGGGCGCAGGCCAACAAGCGGGGCTTCACGCTGCCCCGGCACCTGGAGGTTGCTGCGCTCGTCAAAGCGACCGGCAGGAGCGTGCCCCGGACCCAGGAAACATTTCTTGAAAAAGTTGGGGAGGTTATCGAGCCGTACGGCCCGGTGAAAGCAACCGTCGGCTTCTTTGTCGGTTGTATGTACAACCTCCGCCAGGTGCAGGCGGCGCTCGATGCCATGGAAGTGCTCCGGCGCAATGGGATCCGCGTTATCATACCCCGGGAACAGGTCTGCTGCGGGTCGCCCCTCATCCGGACCGGACAACTCGGTTTTATCGAGACGCTCAAGAAGCGGAATATCGAGACCTTCACATCCCGGGGCATCGATACGGTCCTGACCATGTGCGCCGGCTGTGGGACCACGTTAAAGAACGATTACCAGACCCCTTTCCGGGTGATCGACATCAACGAGCTGCTTACACAGTACGGGATTGAACCTCCTGCACGTCTCCCGATAAAAGCAACCTACCATGATCCCTGTCACTTGTTGCGGGGACAGGGTATCCGCGAGCAGCCCCGGGAACTGATCCGGCAGGTCGTGGAACTCGTGGAAATGCCGTCCATCTGCTGCGGTTCTGGGGGCGGTGTCCGCTCCGGGAACCCGGAGGAGGCGGCAGCACTCGGCAAACGGCGGGGCGAAGAGATCAAAAAGACCGGGGCCGAAATTGTCATCAGTTCCTGCCCGTTCTGTGAATTCCATATCGCCGAGCATACGGATAAACCGGTCAAGAACATCACCACGGTGCTGCTTGAAGGATATAAGGAGAAGGACCGAAAGAATGGAATTCCCCCCATTTAGGCGATTGCCGGGAAATCCAAGTAAAATCCCCTGACGGACTTTTAATTCTGGTGATACGTATGAATTCTCATCCCTGTCCATTCTGTTCTCCGGCTAAAAATGACATCGTTTACAGCAATGCATTGTGGTATGCCCGGTGGGATGCTTTCCCGGCCACCCGGGGACACCTGCTGGTCATCCCGTTCCGCCACTGCACCGGGTATTTTGACACCACCGCAGAAGAGCAGGCTGCCTTGCCGGAGATGCTGTTCGCATGCAGAAAAATCCTGGATACTCAATTTTCTCCAGCGGGATATAATATCGTAATCAACATCGGAGAAGCGGCCGATCAGCGGGTGATGCACTGCCATGTCCATATCATTCCCCGCTATCCTGATCCTGCCGATAATCCGCCGGGCGGGATACGGGGAATCATACTTGGGGAGCCAAGGCAGGGAGATATGGGACAATAACCGGTACCGTACCGTATTCCTGTACGGGTGCAGTCTTTCAGGGATTAAAGACCCTTAAAAAAGAAGCGCGTTATCCGGCAGAGACGCCGGTAACGTCCCGGTTCAGAACCGGTAATTCCCGCCCTCGATCTTTATCGTCTTGCCGTGTGTCAGTGCATCGGCAATCTTTCTCCGCGCACAAACCACGAGGCGGTGAAACGTTGGCTGGGAAATTTCCATCATCGCTGCGCATTCATTCTGGTCGAGCCCTTCGAGATCCTTGAGCCTCACTGCCTCGAATTCATCGACAGAGAGGATCGCCTCTTCAGGCTCGGTTGCGCTCCCTGCCGCAGCAGGTCCGAATGAGGTGAATGAGGGCGGGTTTCCCACCCTCCGGCACCGTCTCCTTCCCGGCATTACTCCAGTGTAGTAAGCCGTTTGGTGATTTCAGTCTTTTCCGCCTCGATGCGCTTGAGCTCCGCTTCAAGGAGCTGCTTCTGCGCTTCCTTGCTTAAGGGTTCGGGTTCAGTGTAAGAATTCCAGCAGAACCCCCGGCCCCGGCCAAAACCCCTTCCGAAACCCCGGCCAAAGCCCTGTGCCCCGCCTCTTCCAAAAGCCATACCTCTTCCACAGGGGCCCATGCCCCTTCCCGTGCCGGCTCCGAAGCCGGCCGGGCCTGTCTGATCTTGTCCTGGCATATGTATTGCCTCGTATTATGAATATATATTCACATCTTGTTAATGGTATTGAAACGGGCAACACCCATTACAGGTGTACTGGATCCGGAAGATACACACTATCCCGGGGCGGGAAAAACAATGGCCGTCATGTAAAAAAAATGGCAGGAAAATCCATGTCCACACAGATCGCCCGGGATGAATGCATGAACCTGCTTATTCGGAGGTTCTGACCTGCAAATCCCTATTCACATTTTTGGAGAGGTCTTGTGTGTGCTAATGTTTAAATGATTTATGCGCATATGGGGAAAATCAGGGAGATCTGCCGGTCACTTACCAAGCGTGACAGGATTGTTATCCTGGTTCTTGTTGGGGCCATTGTCCTGAAACGAGAGGGTTACCAGCGTCATCTTTGACGGGCCAAAATCCTGCTGAAAATTACAGAGTGATGATCCCGGACTCCAGAATGTGCCAGTGGCTCTCCAGGGAATTGCGAGGTAGGATGCAAGTTCACCAACTACAGGGCCGATAGCCCGACAGGGAGCTTTCATCTGTACCAGCAAGACAAACTACCTTTTGAGGGATAGAATATGGCTGACAGGAAAACAGAAAAAGATCTCAAAGAACTTGAAAAGAAGATCGGAAAAGTGCCGAAATTCTTCAGGGAACTGACCGATAAAGAACCCGAAATGTATAACCTTGTGATGAAAATGGAGGGGCATGTCTGGGATGACGGGGTCCTGACCCGTAAGACCAAGAAGCTGATTGCCATTGCTATTGCAGCAGCTCTTCGTGACCAGCACGCGGTCCGCGCCCAGATGGCCGGGGCAAAGAATCTCGGGGTCACCAAGGCGGAAGTGGAAGAGGCGCTCCGGGTTACATTCCTCCTCTCCGGCATGCCCGCCTACGTCTACGGCAGGGCCCAGATGGATGAAGTGATAAAGTGAAAGGAGATTATGATGGATTCTACTGAATGTATCTCATTACCCGTAATCGGGGAACCGGCACCGGATTTCGAGGCAGAGACAACCCACGGCCCATTAAAGCTTTCCAGCCTCAGGGGCAAATGGGTGGTGCTCTTTTCCCACCCGGCTGATTTCACACCGGTCTGTACCACGGAATTCCTTGCGTTTTCGGCTATCCACGAGGAACTCAAGGCACTCAATGTCCAGCTGGTCGGTCTCTCTGTGGACAGTGTTTCGGCCCACCTCGCGTGGGTGCATGCCGTGAAGGAGAAGATGGGGGTGCAGATCCCGTTCCCGATAATTGCCGATCTGACCATGACCGTCTCCAACAAGTACGGGATGATTCACAAAGGCCAGAGTTCGACGGCAGCAGTCAGGACTGTCTTCTTTATTGATGACAGGGGGATCATGCGGGCAATGCTGTACTATCCCCTGCAGAACGGGCGATATATGCCCGAGATTATCCGTCTGGTCAAAGCGCTCCAGACCACGGACAAATACCATGTGGCAACACCGGCCAACTGGCAGCCAGGAGACAAGGTCGTTGTCCCGGCGCCCAAGACCGCTGCCGAGATGGAGAAGCGGCCGACCGAGGGGTACGAGTGCAAAGACTGGTACCTCTGCTACAAGAAGATTTAATCACTCTTTTTTTTTTGATCGGACTGCGTCAGTTTTTATCAGGAATTTCATTTCGGGACACTTCCGGGGGGTCAGGATTTTTTTGTCTCCCGTACGTTCACCGGCTGGCGGCATTGGAACGACAAAGGGGACTCTCCGTTCCCTATCACAGCCTATTTTTGCCGTGAATTCTATACTAGGTATCTGAACCTTAACAATCAGGAGAGCCTGCAAATGGGAGATGCAATAAAACTCGGGATCATCATCTGCGACCGGTACCGGACCTGCGCCGGGGGCAAATGCCTCCGGGCACTGAAAAACCGCGAGGGTGCATTCGAGCGCTACAAGGGTAAAGACGTGGAACTGGTCGGGTTTGCCACCTGCAACGGCTGCCCCGGCGGGAATGTCGAATACGTCCCGCAGGAAATGAAGAACAACGGTGCAGAGGTGATCCATCTCGCTACCGGCCTTATTGTCGGGTACCCGCCATGCCCCCGGATCTCCTATTTCACCCGGTTCATCAAAGAGAAGTACGGCATGGATGTTGTTGTCGGGACACACCCCCTCCCCCAGAAATATTTTACCACTCACCAGAAGCTCGGTTCGTGGGATTCGGGTGTGTGGAAAAAACTGATTGCGCCGACACTCACCGATGAGAAGACCCGGCTCGCGTATGATTAACCTCAACCCAACGGAGGGATGGTTGGGGAACAGGTGTGCAGGAATTTCAGGTGCGCCATCCAATTCCTGCCCGTACCCGATACAGCCTGCATTGCCACGTACGTGAAGCCGGGGCAGGAGAGCGTTTTGTCGCGGAACGCGGAGGTTCTATGCCTGCCCCGCTGCGGATAGGATCCCGACAGGATTATCCATAAAAGAACGAATGGCAGAGTGAGAACATGGTCGAATTTACCCATATTTATGACGATAAAGCACAGATGGTGGATATCAGCGGCAAGGGCGACGTGGTGCGTGAAGCAGTGGCAGCCGGCAAAATTTTCTTGCGGCCCGCCACCCTCGCCGCGATACGCGGGGGAACGGTCGTGAAAGGCAATGTGCTTGCCACGGCCCGGGTCGCAACAACGCTCGCGGTGAAGAACACGCCTGCCCTGATCCCGATGTGCCATCCTATTGCCATCAGCGCGATTGCCGTGGATTTTTCCGATGGCGACGGGTACATCGAGGCCCGCGTGCGGGTGAAATCAACCGGGAAAACCGGTGTCGAAATGGAAGCCCTGACCGGTGTTTCTGTTGCCCTGCTCACCATCTGGGACATGGTGAAGTCTGCCGAAAAGGACGAGCATGGACAATACCCGGTCACAAGGATAGAAGAGATCCGCGTGACAGAGAAACGCAAGGGCTGATTCAAATAGTATTCAAGTGTTCCTGCAGGGAATGCGATCCACCAGTATCCGGCCGTCAGATTCCCGATTTACAATCGCTGATGGAAAAAGGAAGAGAGAAAAGAGGGGATGATGGCAGAAGAGGCCGTGTATCCCTCGTGAGGGAATGCAGATGAGTGAAAAGCGCCGTGTCTTTGAGGACTGTGCAGCTGAGTATGACCGCTGGTTCGAGGAACATGGAGAGATCTACCATGCGCAACTGCGGCTGCTTGGCAGGAAAGTCCCGTCACCGGGTCCCGGGCTTGAAATCGGTGTCGGATCAGGGCGCTTTGCCGCACCACTGGGTATCCGCTGCGGTATTGATCCCTCATTCCCCCTTGCAGAGATGGCAAAGCGCAGAGGTGTTGAGGTTGTCATCGGGACGGGTGAGCACCTGCCATACCGATCGGGATCGTTTGATTATGCCGTGATGATGACAGTCATCTGTTTTCTTGACGATATGGTCACAGTCTTGCGGGAAGGGTTCCGTGTTCTCGCACCATCGGGTATTATCGTGCTGGGATTCATAGAACGGGACGGGGAGATCTTCCGGCACTACCGCGCAGAACCGGAAAAAGAAAGATTTTTGCGCCACGCACGGTTTTATTCTTCGGATGAGGTAATCCAAGCACTCCATGACGCGGAATTTTCAAGCGTTGGAGTCGCAACCCGGGAACACGGGTTCTGTGTCCTGTCAGGAGAAAAGAAAATTTCCCCCATTTCCTGAACGCTCCCTCAGGTACGAACACCCCGTTTTTACAATAAGAGAATGAGAAATCCTTTTCCCGCAGAGCCGGATCGGGTGACTGGCATCAGGGAGGATAATCCGGTTATTTTTATCATATGCGCACACCAACAGTCCAACGATGACCGCCCGATCCACCATGACCGTTCCCGAAGCTGCCGACGTGCTCGGCATCACCGGCAGGGCAAGCCTGAATGGCATCCATGCACGGTTCCGGGACCTGGTAAAAGAGTGGCACCCGGATGTCTCGCAGCACCCTCCAGACCTTTCCCATAAAACGTTCATCCGGATAAAAGAGGCATATGACATTCTCGTTGAGTACGGCATGAACTATGAGTTGTCATTCCGGGCTGAAGATATCCGGGAAGGCACGGACTACGATTCCCGGGAATTCTGGATTGCTCATTTTGGCGATGATCCGATCTGGAACTGAAATAAACCGGCATTCTCATCCCGTAAGGGCACGGTATGATACCGGCCCCACATGTTGTCCCGGGTTATTCAGCCACACCCGGTGGTTGCCGTTACCAAAGTTTTTAAGCATTTATGCGCATATGAGTAATTATGGTGCCTGAGGTGCCAGGAGAACAGCTGTACCGGAAATGAACGGGAATGGACCCGAGGGAGATAGTCCGGCAAACGGCAGCTGCATCCCAGAAGAAAATATTTTCTGAGGTTAGAATCATGAAAGTTGCAATCGCAAAAGAAGGAGACATTGTGTCCGAGCATTTCGGCCACTGCACTGAATACGCGGTATTCACGGTTGAAAACAAAAAAATTACCAAGAAGGAAATACTGGAGAGCCCCGGCCACGAGCCGGGAAAGCTGCCGGTGTTCCTTGCCGGGCATAAGGTTACGCACGTCCTTGCAGGCGGCATGGGCCCACGGGCCGTGGACCTGTTCTGCGAAAACAAAATCGAGGTTTTCCTTGGTGTACAGGGCAAGATCGAGACCGTAATCAAGGATTTCATGGCAGGAAAGATTACACAGGGCGAGAGCAGCTGCACTCACGGCGAAGAAGGGCACGAGTGCAGTGGCCATTAACCAAAAAAATCCCCGTACATTAACGATGAAGATCCCCCTTGAGGCACCCGGTATACGGGGTCATGCATCCGGGCAACATCCCGGATGTGACCCGTTTTCGGGTACCTCACCCTACTGATTATCATGACGCCACATTCTGATGAGCACCCGGAAACAAAGGGTGCATCCCATGCCCCAAAAGGGCTGCCACCGAAAGTAAAGATGGATGTAAAACACGTGATCCTTGTCCTCTCCGGTAAGGGAGGAGTCGGGAAATCGACCGTTTCTGTCAACCTCGCTTCTGCTCTCGCGGCTCACGGCAGGCAGGTCGGGCTGCTCGACCTCGATATCCACGGACCCAACATCCCCAAGATGTTGGGGATCGAGAACGAGCGGCCGGCCGTGCTGGAGAAACACATGGAACCGGTCCATGTCCTGGGAAACCTCTCGGTCATGTCGATGGCTTTCCTGCTTCCGGATACGAGTTCGCCGGTCATCTGGCGCGGGCCGATGAAGATGGCCGTGATCGAGCAGTTCCTCGCTGAAGTGAACTGGGGGACGCTCGACTACCTGATCGTCGACCTCCCGCCCGGGACCGGCGATGAAGCGCTCTCCATTGTCCAGCTCGCCCCGAATGTCCAGGGCGCCGTAATTGTTACTACGCCCCAGGATGTGGCGGTGCTCGACGCGGTAAAAGCAATAAAGTTCATCGGGAAACTGGATCTGCCGGTCATCGGGATCATCGAGAACATGAGCGGGATGATCTGCCCCCACTGCGGGGAGACGATCGACCTGTTCGGACGCGGTGGCGGAGAAAAAGCCGCACGGGATCTGGGCATCCCCTACCTCGGTTCGATCCCCCTGGATCCCGAGATGGTAAAAGCAGGAGACGAGGGCCGGCCGTACGTCCTCCGCCATGCCGATACACCCACCTGGAAAGCCGTGGACGAGGTTATGGAAAACCTGGTAAAACGGGTCGAATCCTGATCGGGTTTACGTTAAATCCTGCAACAGAATTACGGAAGATACTGGTATGAGGAAATATGAGGGTATCCCGGAACTGCTTGAGGCATACATGGTGGAAAATGCGGCCGATGAGCGGTGGATCACCGTTCAGGAACTCCGCACCCGCTTTAACCTGACCCGGTACCAGAGTGTGACGGTCTCGGCGTTTTTACGGCGCCTGGAGCAGGGACCGTTTGTCCGTTATCCCTACATTGTCCTTAAAATCGAACGTATACCCGCCACACCCTCCGAAAACATACGCGGGGACCGGTATCTGGTGACCCTGAGGGGATGCGGCACGGTCCACAAGAGCGGGGAGCAAGAGCCCGGATATTCAGGAACCGCCGGTGAAATAGTACCCGCCGAACACTAATCCAGCCAGGGTTGGAACAAAGTGCTGCGATAATTCTGTCAGCATCGGGGCGGGGAGGTTTGCAGGATAAACAAATATCCATTAACCACACAAACCATGGATCGCATACACGAAATTCCAGAACTTCTGGATGCATTTATGACGGCATCGGGGGATTCGGAGCGGTGGATCACCGTATACGAACTCAGGATGTACTTTCATCTTGAAGAATCCTGTGCAACGGCAATTTCGGGATACCTGCGCAGGATCTACCGGAATTCATACGGGAACAACCAGTATTCCGTGGAAAAAATCGAAAAAATACCGGTTAAAATCCCCCAGCGCAGGATCTCGACACGGTACCTGGTAAAAAAGAGACCGTCTTCCCGCCGGGGTATCCGATAACACCGGTGATTCCCCGGACATATTTTTTATTTACCTTTGTGCTTGAGGGTATCCCAGTCAAAAAGAGCACAGGCAATACCAAAAAATTGTACGGTATGAACGTTTAATTTGCCCGAATTGAAAAATATGATGGATTTGAGGAGATTTTTAAAACAGGACCCTGTCCGGGCTTCTTTTTAGGAGGGATAAAAGGTCATCGGAGGTCCTGTTGATGTCGGATTTGATGAGAGGATCTGACAGCGTTGAAAGGGGGAAAAACGCGCATGTCCGGAACTTGCCCGGGGGGTTTTGTAGCGACGGTTTCGCTCGTGCGGGTTCATTAAAGATCAGGGCGCTTTCGGTTTTGCAGTAAATTAGTTATACCATCCCCCGGTTTTATCGCCATTTTGCGAATCAGGCAATAAATCACGCAATTTCACGCCCCGCGAACAGATAATAAAGGTTAATAAACCGTATGGAGAAGATCATGTTGAACGTACTTTGTACGGTCAATTATCTCTAGAGATGAGAGATGTCAGAGTAATTGTTGTACTGCAATAGGAACAACTCAACATAACATGAGGCGATTATATTGTCGAAAGTTGTAGAGATTTCCCCAACCACAAGACATGAGGGACACTCGAAGCTCGTCCTGAAAGTAAACGATGCAGGCATCGTTGAGACGGGCAACTGGTGTTCTATTACTCCAGTAAGGGGAGTTGAGAAACTTGCAATCGGAAAGACCCCCGAACAGGTACCAAAGATCGCATCGCGCGTCTGCGGTATCTGCCCGATTGCACACTGTCTTTGTGCGACCGAGGCGATGGAAGCATCCCTCAAGGTCGAGATTCCGAACGATGCAAAGATGCTCCGTCACATCCTGCAGCTCGCAAACCGGCTGCACAGCCATGCACTGCACAACATCCTGACGCTGCCTGACCTGTATCTTCCGGGCACTGATATCAAGATCAACCCGTTCTCACCTGAAGAACCCGTGCGCACCGTTGCAAAGCGGATCCAGCGGCTCCGTGAGATTGGACAGACCATCGGCGAGATCGCCGGCGGCGAAGCCATCCACCCGAGCAACCCCCGGGTCGGCGGTATGTACATGAACTGCTCCGAGCAGGCAAAGATCAAGATGTACGACCTCGCAAAGGAGGGAGTCACACTTGCCCACGCTCAGGCAGAGTTCATGATCGCGGTCCTGCGGAACTACCAGAAGAGGGACTGGGTCGATGTCGGCGGCATGAAGGTCGCACTCCCGAAAGACCTCGGGTACCACGACCAGGGTTACATGGCAACCCACCCGTTCTACGGAAGCTCGAGTATGGACGAATGCCCCTCCTGGGATATCCGGCGCTTTAAGGAAGCCCGGCCCTTTGACTGGTACATGGGCGAGATGGAGATCTCCCTTGAGGAGCCCAAGTACCCGGTCGGCGGAACCACCAAGCTCGGCACCAAGGTCAACCCGCAGATGGAAGCCTGCACCGGCATCCCGATGTACGACGGCCAGCCCGTTGAAGTCGGTCCCCGTGCACGTCTCGTCAAGTACAAGAACTTCGACGAGAAGGGCACCATCGGCCAGCAGGTTGCCCGCCAGATGGAATTCCAGGACTGCCTGTATGAGATGATCGACTGCATCGATGAGCTCAACCCGAAGGGCAAAGTTATTGCAGACTACATCCCCAGAGGCGACGGTACCCTTGGCTGGGCCTCCAACGAAGCCCCCCGTGGCGCGGATATCCACCTTGCAAAGGTCAAGGACTGGAAGGTCCAGTACTTCTCGATGCTCGTTCCGACCACCTGGAACTTTGCAACCTGCAGCGCGGCACTGAAAGGTGCACCCTGGCAGCTCGCCGAGGTCATCATGCGCGGGTACGACCCGTGCGTCTCGTGCGCTACACACATGATCGTAGTCAATGAGGACCACAAGATAGTTGCCCAGAAACTCATCCAGCAGTGAGAGCGTACGAAAACATGCTGTATCCGGAAATTGTAATTGCAGGGTGTGGAAATCCCCTGTTTGCAGATGATGGCTTTGGTCCGGCGGTCATTGAGGAGTTGCAGAAACTCACACTTCCCGACAATGTAAAAGTAGTGGATGCAGGCCTTGGCGGCCCGCACTTTATTTTTACCATGCTCGATCCGGAAGTGACAAAGAGACTCGTGATCGTCGACATCGCAGATTACGGGGCGGAGCCAGGATCGATAACCAAACTCCGTGTTGAAGATTTGCCCCCGGGCAGTTACCGTGATGCCCATTCATGGGATATCGCCGAACCGCTCCAGCGGATCAAGGACCGTGTTGATATTACGATCATCGGATGCCAGCCCAAACGCGTCACCGATCCCAACATGGAGATCGGGCTCTCGGATGAAGTTTCAAAGGCAATTCCCAAAACAGTACGGATCGTACTGGAAACTATAGGTGTTGATTATGGGACTGCTATCTAGTGTCTTTAAGAAGAACGCCAGCGAGGAACCGCAGAAAGCTGCGGCACCGGCAAAAGCGGCTGACGTAGTAAAAAAAGTGGAAACAACAAACAAGGAGGTTAAGCCTGTGGTAGACAAGATTTCAGTGGGCTACACGCACCTGAGCGGATGCACCGGATGCACGGTTGCACTCGCAGACAACTACGGCGGACTGTTAACTCTCCTCGACAGATACGTTGACCTTAAGTACATTCCAACACTTGCCGATGTCCGGCATATCCAGCAGGTCGATGTCTCGTTCGTTGAGGGTTCCGTCTGTATTAACGACAAACTTGCAGTGGAAGAGATCAAGGAGACCCGTGAGAAGTCAGCAGTGGTCGTCGCACTCGGCGGCTGTGCCTGCTACGGTAACATCACCCGGTTCTCCCGCGGCGGCCAGCAGAACCAGCCGGCATACGAGTCCTACCTGCCGATCGGCGACCTTATCAAGGTCGATGTGTACATCCCCGGGTGCGCCCCGACCCCGCAGCTGATCAGGAATGTCGCAGTCATGGCATACCTGCTCCTCAAGGGAACAAAAGAACAAAAAGAACTCGCCACGAAGTTCCTGACCCCGCTCATGAACCTTGCAGCACAGGGAACCGAAGCATGTGGATGCGACCTGATGACACAGGTCATCAACCAGGGCCTGTGTATGGGATGCGGCAGCTGTGCGGCAGCCTGCCCGGTCCGTGCAATCACCATGGAATTTGGCAAGCCCAACATCGAGCGCGACCTGTGCATCAAGTGTGGTGCCTGTTATGCCCAGTGCCCGAGAGGGTTCTTCAACACTGACGTTGTCAGCGAGTATGAAGCGATCAACGAGGCCATTATGGCGGCACTCCAGTAAAAGGTGTTTGAAATGGGAGCAGAACTCGGTAAATACAAATCAGTTGTCTCAGCACGCAGCGCCGACAAGGAGATTCTCAAGGGCGCACAGGACGGCGGTATCGTTACCTCGCTCTTTGCATATGCACTCGAAGAGGGAATCATTGACGGCGCCATTGTAGCAGGATCCTATGAGGAAGATCCAAACGTGGAGAGCACGGCCAGCCAGAACCACCACTGGAGACCAAAACCAGTCGTTGCGACTACAAAGGCAGAACTGCTCGCGGCACGCGGCACCAAGTACAACATCAGCCCGAACGTTTCCTTGATCAAGGAAGCAACCCGCAGCTACGGTCTGGACAAGATCGGTATCGTTGGCACCCCGTGCCAGATGCAGGCCATCCGTAAGGGTCAGCTGTACCCGTTCGGCTGGAGAGACGTCGGCGACAAGATTGCTCTTGCAGTCGGTATCTTCTGCATGGAGAACTTCCCGTACCAGAGTATCATCCAGCTCGTGGAAGACCATGCGGCAATGAAGATGGAATCAGTGAAGAAGATGGAGATTGGGAAGGGCAAGTTCTGGGTCTACGGCAAGCGCGGACAGGTCGTTCAGCTGCCGCTCAAGGTAACCCACAAGTACGAGCAGCCTGGCTGCCATGTCTGCATGGACTACGTGGCAAACCTCGCTGATATCTCAACCGGTTCCGTTGGCAGCCCCGACGGCTGGAGCACCATCTTTGTCAGGTCAAAGATCGGTGACGCAGTCTGGGCAAAG
>Ga0209098_1000417_pt1 | contig 47153 bp, 31 predicted proteins | sample AD_JPNHW1_MetaG_FD_184429 | JGI IMG/M metagenome (GOLD analysis project Ga0209098, IMG submission 184429) | Active sludge microbial communities of municipal wastewater-treating anaerobic digesters from Japan - AD_JPNHW1_MetaG (SPAdes) (version 2) | ecosystem: Engineered > Bioreactor > Anaerobic...
ATTGTCTGCCCCGTATTGCACATGTCGGAGGACAAGCATAAAAGTAAGGAGAATATTTAATTTTTTATAGAAAGAATGACATTTTATGAGTTATAGGCCCTTTTCTATTTTGCTAAATACTGGCAATTGGTATAAATTTATTAAAAACGGAATAGCGTTTCAGCATTAACTGTTGTGCTTTTAGCTATTTCTTCAATGCTTAGGTTTTTTAATTGTGCAATAGATTCTGCAATTATTGTAATGTAGGAACTTTCGTTACGTTTGCCGCGATAAGGTACTGGCGGCAGATATGGCGCATCGGTTTCCAATATAATATGCTCAACGTCTATATGCTTGACCACTTCCGCCATCGATGAGTTTTTGTAAGTAACAACTCCGCCTATACCCAGATAAAATCCCATATCAACAGCTTGGTCAGCCTCTCTGATGTTGCCGGGAAAACAATGAAAAACACCTGTTAACCCTTTACTACTATATTTTTTTAAAATCGAAAATATTTCATTGAGCGACTTGCGCGAATGAATTACAACAGGAAGCTCGTATTTTAATGCAAGTTCTATATGAAATGTAAATGAATCAATTTGCTCATTCAGGAAAGTTTTGTCCCAGTAAAGATCAATGCCTGTTTCGCCAATCCCATAAAATTTCTCAGTGGAAATGATTTTTTCAATTTCCTGAAGTTCGCCTTGATAATCTTCTTTCACAGAGGTAGGATGCAACCCTATCATCGGAAAGCAGTTGTCAGGAAACCTTTTTTTTAATTTCAGCATGTTCGGCCTGGTGCTGCTATCAATATCTGGTAACAGCAATTTGTTCACTTTTTTTTCAGAAGCTCTGAGAATGACATTCCCGATATCTTCCGAAAATTCTTCAGCATACAGATGGGTGTGGGTGTCGATGAAATACATGTTAAAATCAGGAAAGTGCTGATAAAAGTGTTTTTATTTCCATCTGAAAAGCCCGTATTTCAGTATGCAGTAAACAGCCCTGAAGCCGTCTTTCCAGTTTATTTTTTTCCCTTCTGCGTAGGTGCGTCCGTAATAGGAAATTCCTACTTCATAAATTCTGATGTTTTTTATCCGCGCAATTTTTGCAGTAACTTCAGGTTCAAAACCAAAACGGTTCTCGCGTAATTTAATGCTTTGAATAAAATCCCGGCGGAACAATTTATAGCAGGTTTCCATATCCGACAGGTTCAGGTTGGTGAACATATTTGAGAAGTAGGTTAGAAGTCGGTTCCCGATCGAATGCCAGAAAAACAGTATGCGATGTGGTTTTCCTCCGATAAATCTTGAACCATACACCACATCGGCAAAACCGGTGATGATCGGCTTAAGAATAATGTTATATTCTTCAGGGTCGTATTCAAGATCGGCATCCTGGATGATCAGATAGTCGCCAGTAGCTTTTTCAATACCTGTGTGCAATGCAGCGCCTTTTCCTGAGTTTTTTTCATGCTTAAAATATTGAATGTTCAGGTCAGGATGGGCATTTTTATACGCATATACAGCTTCTTCCGTATTATCTTTTGAACAATCGTTTACAATAATTACTTCTTTTTGAATGTTTTCAATAAGTTTTACCGCATCGACCTTATCAAGGATCATGTGTATGGTTTTCCCTTCGTTGTATGCAGGGATGATGATAGATAATACAGCCATAAAAAATTATAAAATATTAATCTGCAAAAGTATTAATAAAAATAAAGTGCAGCCATTTATGATAAAATAATTGTCTTTTCATTTCGTTCGTATATTTGCCGAAAATTTTGACCAATGTATACAAAACACCGAATATTTTTTTTTCTGGGATTACTATTCGTTTTTGTTTTGTTTTTTCTTTACCTGGTTTATTATCAGAAACATGATCTTTTTTCCCCAAAACCTCCGGTGATATCATCCGTGATCCGTGCATCCGACAGTACTACTTTTCCGGGTGCCTATCAATACGATCTCGAAAATATATCAGATAAAAATATTGTAACGAATGAATGTGTCTTTTCAGGCAAAAATGCACTGAAGGTGTCGGGAAAAAGAGCCTACAGCCCTGCTATTCAGATATTGTTTGACAATCATCTTCAGGGTATCACCAACGCCCTTTTTGGCGCCTGGATCTATGTTGCCGATACGGCAAAGGATTTGGAAGGAAAACTGATGTTTCAGATCGTTGACAAATCGAATAAACTCAAATATTCAGCCACATCGGATATTAAAGAAGGGAAAAATAAAAAAAGGAACTGGTTTTATATCTGCGGAAAAGCTGACTGGAAAGAACAAAAAGTACAGTTTGATGATTTGGTAAAGATATATTTCTGGAATAATTGTAATAACACGGTATATATTGATAATATTCAGGTTGTTTTTGGCATACAGCTTATTAAGGGTGAAAAAGCGCTGTCTGAGAAATCACCACCTAAGAATCGGTTTATTCCGTCAGTCAATCAGCCGCCGTATCCTCCGGTTTTTTTTGAAAAAGATTTAGCAAACAACGTAAAGAGCACCTCTGTATACTCTCCCGATGGAAAAGATTCACTTGTGCTGACGGCAGAAGATGTTTTCTCCCATGGTCAGTTTTTCAGATCGGGTAATAACTGTGAACAAATTCTGGTATTAAGAAAAAACAAACCATTTTCATTGTTATGGTATGAACCACAGAAATCCCATTTTTTATTCATAAAACTACCATCAGAAGTGATTGCAGATTTTCCTGAAATGAATATTTTTTCAATTGTTGATATCAACAATGACGGAACCGATGAACTGATTGCCTGTTCAGGAAATAAAATTCAGTCGATCTCTATTTGTAAAATACAGGCAATCAAACCTTATTTGAAAATGATATATTCCGGACAACCCGAACAGTTTGATATTTCAGAGAAACTGTTACAAATAGAACCTGTCAGGACTTCAAAGGGGAAATACACGGCTGTATTGCTTGATGAAAAGGGCGCTGTTTTTATGTTACGATTCGAGAAGGGTAAGTTTATTTCTTCAGGCTTTCGCGTTATTCCCGAAGCTGCCCGGGAAAAATATGACTGCAGGATCGTTTGCGGAAATTTTGTTCATCCTGCCGAAAATGTTTTCTTGTTATTTTTTACCGAAAAAAAATCAGGGAAATGTTCATACAAAATGTATACGGTCGATTATACAGAACATAGCCTTGAAATGCTTGTTCAGGGTACATTTGATAATAAATGCGACACGTTGTGTCCTGATAACAGTTATTTCAAATGCGATATGAATAACGATAAAATTGATGAACTGCTTTCGTTTTCGGACGGATGGCGCTACGATGGAAAAGTAATATCTTTTAATAACGGAGGATATGTTATAGATGCCAATATTGATTTTGCAGGATATCCGAAAGACTATAACCCTAAGTACTTTGAAAAGCTTACTGTGGTGGCTGGAAATTTTATGGAAAAAAACACGACATCCGTTTTTACTTTTTGCGGCTCGCTGAAAAATAAACATAGTTCTTTTGCTGATATGCCTCCATATATAGGAATTTTTAGTTATAAAAATAAAAAATGAGACTGTCCCGCATAATAAAAAATATCATCTTTCTCTTTCTTTTTGTCCTGATATTATCGGCTTGTGGAAGACGGAATGATATTTCAAAAAATAATGTTTTTGAAGTTAAAGATTTTAAAACACTCACAAACTGGAATGTTACTGACAGCACCGATAATTCCCGAAAACTAATTTATCTTGACTATACTGACGCGATCGATGGTTTTACAATTCCCTCTGTGCGACAGACTTCAGACGGATATTTTCATTTTAAATTTTCTGTCAGGAACTTTTCCGGCGAGGCACAAAAGTTTTACTATAATCTTTACTACCAGAACGAAAGTTATAAATTTCCCGAATGTGCCAAAGGAAGTGCGAAAGAGCATCCTTATGCCAATGAGAATTTTTACGGGAGCCGAAACGCTGATTCACTCTTCTTCGCTGAAACGCCGCTTATCCCTGCCGATGGTGAGTTCCATGAGGTTGAGTTCAGGATGAAGATAACCGGAAACCCGCGTAACGAAAAAAGATATTTTGATAAAAACGTGAATCAACGGTGGAAAAGGAATCCGAGGGCAGGGGAGTACAGTATTTTGCTGGTGGTAAGTACAAAAGAGAACCTTGATAAAAAGCTGATTCCTGATCATATTGCCGATATCAGCCTGATGGAAGACAGCACTTTCAAAAATCCTTATTATTATTTTTTGTACGGAAAAGGGAAAAATGTCAAAAACCTGACTTCCGTTTTTTCAGGAAGTGTTCTTCGTGTAATTGCCCGGCCGGGGCTGGATGCAGGAATTTATATCAACCCCGATGATTTTATTTCCAAAAAATACCTGCCGGCCACCAATAAATATTGCGGCAGCAGCGGAGATTTATACAAGAATGCCCCACTGAGGCCTTATGCCAGTTTTCTGGACACCTCTTTGCGGTTATCAAATATTCCGGTGATTGCTGATGTCATTAATGATAATTACACGCTGCGCGACTTTAACTGGAACCGCACTTTTCATAAAAAAGAAGAAATGATCGTGATACAAGCTGGTAATTCTGATTGTTCGTGCAGCCAACTTAGCGTAGATACCCTGAAGTCAACGGTTACCATGCGAAACAAAGCTTCCCGGTACGGAGAGTGGAACAAGCTGAGTACCGGAGTGATGACACGCCATGGTCTTACCTATGGAAAATATACCGTCAAAATAAAAATGACGGAACTTCTTAACAAATCCGGGATCTGGAATGGTATTACCAATGCTGTATGGCTGGTATCGCAAAAAAACGAATCATGGAATAATTGCAGGAGTTGTCGGAAAGAAGGGTATCTTCCTAAATACTGGGGCTCAGGAAAAAATGACCGTTCCGAATTTACAGGATACTCCGAAATAGATTTCGAAATTCTTAAAACGGTCAGTTATTGTCCCTTGTATCAGTTTCCGCCTTCTTATTATTATCCTGTTGCCGACAGAACCAGTCTGAATAATTGGAATGTCCCATTACCGTTGACATTGCAGCGCGATTCGGCAAATATCATGGTCTGCTGCACCAACTGGGATATGGCTTGCCCGGATCCGGTAAAATATGATGTCGGCTGCAAGCCAATAAATTATGGTAACGAAACTTTTCTTGCTCATCGCTGGGATCACTGGTATCAGGCACTCAGTGAACGTTCCCCGGCACCTGACGATGAGCTTTTTGCTTCCGGATATTACTATTTTCAAATTGAATGGAAGCCTGAAGAAATTATCTGGCGCATCGGCCCGCAAAAAAATAAACTGAAGGTGGTGGCATACATGAACAGCACCATCACTTGCGTGCCCAATAATCAGATGGTCCTGGTGATCTCACAGGAGTTTCACGATACCGAATGGTGGCATGGAAGCCCGTTTGCGCAGCGATTCATTCCTTTCCCGAAAAATGAACTGCCAGGTACTATTTATGAAATAACCATTGAGTAAAAGTTCAATTTTCCTAAAATATCTTTTACCAACTTGTGCTTAGTCGACGTTCCATACAGGCCCGTCCTTAGTGTCTTTGATACTGATATTCAGATCCTGCAGTTTGTTCCGTATCATGTCCGAGGTGGCAAAATCTTTTTTTGCTTTTGCTTCCTGCCTCAGCGCAAGGATCATTTTCATAAGGCCATCGGTCAGTTGTGTGTTTTGCTGCACCGGTTCTTTGAGGATACCAAGCACATCAAATAAAATATTTTGAAAATCCTGCAAGAACTTTTCTTTGTCAGACTTGCTGATACTGATTTTGTTTTCTTTCAGCGCATTCACCCATTTCACAGATTCAAACAAAATGGCAATGGCCACCGGGCTGTTGAAATCGTCACTCATTGCTTCGTAGCATTTGTCGCGAAGGGTATTGACATATTCTCCGAGTTCAGGATTTGTCGTTTCTGCAACAGCAATTTTTTCAAGGATTTCCAAAGAACTTAAGAGTTTTTTCAGCCCTTTTTCGGAAGCCAGTATGGCTTCGCTCGAAAAATCGAGGGTGCTGCGGTAATGTGCCTGTAATATGAAAAATCGTATACTCATAGGGCTGAATGCCTGGGTGAGCAGGGGATGTTTTCCGGTGAAAAACTCTTCCAGTGTGATAAAATTATTTAATGATTTCCCCATCTTTTGGCCGTTGATGGTGATCATATTGTTGTGCATCCAGTATTTGCAGGGGTCAGCGCCGTGGGCTGCCGTTGATTGTGCAATTTCTGACTCGTGGTGCGGAAAGATCAGATCCATCCCGCCGCCGTGAATATCGAATGGTTCACCAAGATATTTGGCGCCCATGGCCGAACATTCGAGGTGCCACCCGGGAAATCCTGTGCTCCAGGGCGAGTTCCAGCGCATGATATGTTCAGGGCTGGCTTTTTTCCAGAGTGCAAAATCATAAGGGTTTTGTTTCTCTTCCTGTCCTTCCAGTTCACGGGTGTTTGCCATCAAATCGTCAAGAACCCTGCCCGAAAGCTTTCCGTATTTATGAACTTCATTATATTTTTTAACGTCAAAATATACCGAACCGTTCGAAATATAGGCGTATCCTGCGTCAAGGATCTTCTGAACCAGTTCCATCTGTTCGATGATGTGCCCCGAAGCCTTTGGCTCGATACTGGGTGGAAGCACGTTGAGCAACCTCATGCTGTCGTGGTAGCGGTTGGTGTAATATTGCGCCACTTCCATAGGCTCCAGTTTTTCGAGACGGGCTTTTTTTGCTATTTTATCTTCTCCTGAATCGGCATCATGTTCCAAGTGGCCGACGTCAGTTATATTCCGTACATAACGTACTTTGTATCCCAATTGTGTCAGAAACCGGAATACCAGGTCGAACGTGATGGCAGGGCGTGCATGGCCGAGGTGCGGATCGCCGTAAACCGTAGGACCGCAGACATAAATGCCGCAATGAGGCGGATTCAAAGGCTCAAAAAATTCTTTTTTGCGGCTTAAGGTGTTGTAAAATTGTAATTTATGATTCATTGTCATTCAATTTGATTTGCAAAGTAACACAATTTTATCGAAATCATATTTCCCCCCAAATTCGCAAGAATTCGTTAATCTATTGATAGTCACGGGGTAACTCAAATACTGTAATTATAAGGAAAGACTGACAATCAATTAGTTATCCAGCGGCTTGCGAATTTGAGGTTTCCTGAAAAGTTTATATCTTTGCAAATATCTTGATCTCAACCTGATTGTTTTATGAGAGGAAGATACACGAAATTTAAATTAAGAAAAGAAAATGAAAATATTAATTTGTTTAAGCAATGTGCCTGATACCACGACTAAGATCCGCCTTACAGCCGACCAGCAGGCCGTGGATGTTGCCGGGGTGCAGTGGATCATCAATCCCTGGGATGAACTGGCTTTATCGAGGGCCATAGAACTCAAAGAAAAAAATCCCGCTGTGGTGGAAAAAATCACCGTGATCCATGTGGGTAGTAAAGAATCAGAACCTACTATCCGCAAAGCTTTTGCCATGGGCGCCGATGACGGTATCCGGATAAATGCCGTTGCGAAAGATGCTTATTTTGTTGCCGGCGAGATAGCCGAAGTGATAAAATCACAAGCGTATGATATTATTTTATGCGGTATCGAGTCCAGTGATACCAACGGTTGCGCGATGGGCACCATGTTAGCAGAGTTTCTGGATTTGCCTTCGGTTTCCTCGGTTTCTTCTCTTGATGTGGAAGGCGGAAATATCAGCCTGAACCGTGAGGTGGACGGAGGATATGAGAAAATACAAACGTCATTGCCTTTTGTAGCCATTGTCCAGAAAGGGATTGCTTTAGAACCAAAAATTGCTACGGTGCGCGGCATCATGGCTGCGCGTACCAAACCTTTACAGGTATTTGAACCGGCAGGTATTGATGCACTTACCGAGGTGGCGGCTTATGAACTTCCCGAAGCAAAAGCCAAATGCAAAATGATCGATGCCGAAAACATTGGCCAACTAATTGATTTGCTTCATAACGAAGCTAAAGTAATTTAATAATTCTGTATTCATAATTCTTAAAATCTGAAATTAAAATGTCTGTATTAGTATATATCGAAAATTGGGATGGCAAATTCAAAAAACTGAGTTTTGAATTGATCTCATACGCACAGGGAATAGCAAGACAAATGAACACTTCTGTGGTAGCATTATCCATAGGCAATGTGGCTGAAGAAGAACTTAAAAAAGCCGGGAATTACGGCGCGTCAAAAGTCATTGCTGTAAATGACTCAAGGCTTCACCAGCTCGTAAATCAGGCTTATGCTGCTGTTATCTCCCGGGTGGCTGAAAAAGAAGAAGCTACGGTACTGGTTTTTGCCCATAATATTACAGGGAAAGCTGTTGCACCCCGGGTTTCTGTAAGACTTAAAGCCGGGTTGGTCAGTGGAGCTGTCGCATTGCCTTCTTCTACAGAACCTTTTGTGGTAAAGAAAAACATCTATACCGGCAAAGCTTTGGCAGCCGTTACGATTAAATCTCCTGTAAAAATAATCACGCTTGCCCAGAACTCTTACGGCCTTGCCGAAAACCCGGCTGATGCACGTATTGAAAATTTTACGCCTGAGTTGACTGATCATGATTTTGCAACCTCCGTCATTGAGAGCAACAAACAGACCGGTAAAATCCTTCTCACTGATGCTGAAATTGTGGTTTCCGGCGGCCTCGGCATGAAAGGCCCTGAATTTTGGGCGCCGATAGAAGAATTGGCAGGGCTGTTGGGTGGTGCTACTGCCTGCTCACGTCCCGTTGCCGATCAGGGCTGGCGCCCTCATTATGAACATGTCGGGCAAACCGGTAAGATCATTGCTCCGAATGTGTATTTTGCTTTCGGAATTTCCGGCGCTATTCAGCATCTTGGAGGAGTAAGCTCTTCTAAAATTATTGTGGCTGTGAACAAAGATAAAGATGCTCCGATCTTTGAATCCGCTAATTATGGTGTTGTCGGCGATGTGGCTACGGTGCTGCCGGAATTGATAAACCTGATAAAGGAATATAAGGCACAATAAGTTTTTTAAGTTCGCGAGCGTTTGCAACGCGTGCATTTTTGGTTATTTGTTTTTTGTACAACTTACCCCGAAGGAGTTCTGACGAATAAACGCGCGCGAACTGTATGCACAAACCCGCCAAACCAAGAGTTATTAAACAACGCATCCAAATATAAATAGTAACTTTGCACAATAATTTTTTTGGATGATAAAATATTCCAGCTTTGTACTTGAAAATGGCCTCAGGGTGATCGTTCACCAGGACAAAACCACTCCGATGGTGGCCGTTAATGTGTTGTATGATGTCGGGGCAAAAGATGAGCACCCCGGAAAAACAGGCTTTGCCCATTTGTTTGAGCACCTGATGTTCGGGGGCTCCGTGAATATTCCTTCGTACGATAATCCCCTGCAAAAGGCTGGCGGTGAAAATAATGCATTTACGAATAATGATTTTACCAATTATTACCTGAGCATTCCGCTTCAGAATATCGAAACAGCTTTCTGGCTCGAGTCTGACCGCATGCTCGACCTGGCTTTCTCTACGAAAAGCCTCGATGTGCAGCGTAACGTGGTCATCGAAGAATTCAGGCAGCGTTATTTGAATCAGCCTTACGGCGATTTCTGGCTGCTGATGCGTCCACATGCCTATAAAAAGCATCCTTATCAGTGGTCAACCATCGGGAAAGATATTAGCCATATTGAAAATGCCACGATGCAGGATGTGAAAGCCTTTTATGAAAAATTCTATCATCCGCATAATGCGATATTATCTGTAGTGGGCAATATTACTGAAAAAGAGGTGCGGGAGCTGTGCTGCAAATGGTTTGCTCCCATAAAAAAGGGCATAAAGTATCAGCGTACTATTCCGCAGGAGCCTGTCCAGACTAAAAAAAGAATGCTCCATGTTGAACGGGATGTTCCGTTTGATATGATCTGCATGGCTTACCACATGTGTGCACGGGTTGACAAAGATTTTTATGCTACAGACCTGCTTTCCGATGTGCTTTCCGGCGGAAATTCATCCCGTTTGTACAACCGGCTTGTAAAAGAAAAACAACTTTTCAGCGAACTGGATGCTTATATCACCGGCGATATTGATAAGGGTTTGTTTGTTTTCAGCGGAAAACTTATGCAGGGTGTGGATATGGAACAGGCAGAAGCTGCGATTAAGACAGAAATTGACATCATTAGGCAGAAAAAGATTTCTGAAAGGGAACTTAAAAAAGTTACCAATTACGTAGAATCTTCTGTTGAATTTTCCAATATCAGCATATTGAACCGGGCTGTAAAACTGGCTGTTTCCGAATTACTGGGCGATATCGAATTGGTCAACACTGAAGCACAAAAGTACAGAAGGGTTACATCGGAAGAAATACAAAATGTAGCCAATAAAATTTTGATTGAGGACAATTGTTCTATGATGTATTATAACGCGGCAGGTACGCAAAAAAATAAAAAATGACGGACAGAAAACAGCCGCCGGCGCTGAAAATTATTGATAAGATTGATATTCCTGAACCGGAAATAGCCGTGCTTGATAACCATATCCCTGTATATCTTTTTAATTTGGGAGATATCGGTATCACGAGATTAGATTTTATTTTCGGGGCGGGCAGTTGTTATCAGCCGCACCCGTTGGTCGCTTCTTATACCAATAATATGCTGACCGAGGGAACCCTGAGTTACTCGTCTTTTGAGATAGCTCAGAAACTTGATCATTATGGCGCCTGGCTTCATAAGAATGTTTCAAAAGATTCGGCGCTTGTTTCTTTATCGGTGCTCAACAAACACCTGAAATATGTGTTGCCTGTGCTGAACGAAATAATCAACCATCCTAAATTTTCCGATAACGAACTGAAAATCCACACACAAAAAGATAAGCAGGGTTTTATTGATGATTGCCGTAAAGTGAATGAACTGGCCCGGATGAATTTCAATCAACAGCTTTTCGGAAGCGGGCATCCTTATGGAACCCTTATCAAAGCCGAAGATTATGATAAGCTGGAGGCGAAACAACTGTCAACATTTCACAGTGAAAGATATACTGTTGATAATTGTAAAATAATAGTTTCGGGGAAATTGAATAAAGACATCTTATCCCTGTTGAATTATTTTTTTGGATATTCTAAAAAAGGTAAACCGGCAAAAAAAACAAAGATATCTTCACCGGCTATATCAGGGGAACAGAAACAATTTATCGAAATGCCTTCCTCTGTCCAGTCTGCAATAAGGATGGGTAAGATTACAGTTAATAAATCTCATGATGACTATAAAAAATTATTTGTTCTGAATACGGTCTTTGGAGGGTATTTCGGTTCGCGGCTAATGAAAAATATCAGGGAGGACAAAGGTTATACGTATGGAATATATTCAACAATATTGTCGTTTCAGCAGTCGGCAGCATTTATCATTTCGTCCGAAGTAGGAGCAGAGGTATGCAGCAAAGCGGTTGATGAAATATACAAAGAACTAAAAATACTGAATTCGGAACTGATCGGTACTCAGGAGCTAGAGCTTTTGAGAAAATACCTTACCGGGACGGTCATACGTTCTTTTGACGGCCCTTTCCAGATTGGTGAACGATTTTTAAGCCTGCTGGAATATGGGATGGATTATAAAAAATATTATTTGGAATTATTAAAAACGATAAATACCGTTACCACGGAGGAACTTTTGCATATCTCAAAAAAATATCTCGGGGCAGAAACGATGCTTGAATTGATTGTAGGCAAGGCTATTAGTTAGTTTTTTTGGTTTTTTTAATTTTTTTCCCAATTATAACAAGTTTTTTTATTAGAAAAAACGTTATTTGATAGCAATGTCACTTTTTTTGATAAAATGATGAATTTGTGAGAGTTTTTTCGTTACTTTGCAATGTAAATTGGATGTATTACTAAGCACGATATGTATTAATATGATGATAAAATCACTAAAAAAATTTGTTTTACTTGTTTTTCTGACTTTTGGCCTGCTTTTTACCGATGGTCAGCTTTTCGCATCTCATTACATGGGGGGTGAGATTACCTGGGAATGTTTGACCAACGGGCGTTTCAGGTTTATCATGAAATTGTACCGGGAATGTAATGGGATTACCTACAGTACGGGTGAAATATTACATATTTCGAATTATCCCGGTCTGACACAAATTACTATGGCCTTGCAACCCGGGGCTAATCCACATGATATAGACGACGGGATTTTAGATGGAAAAACCGATATCTCTCCGGATTGCTGGGATTTTGCTCAAGAGATTAAATGTGTGCCAACCCCTTCAACAGCAAATACAGGTGCCATCGAAGAATGGTATTTTACATCTGATGTTGCCTACCCCTTAGGCGTCATTTTAAATGGCGTACCACCGGCTTCCGGATGGATTTTTTATAACGACGGATGTTGCCGTAATCCGAGTGTGAATATGGTAACTCCAACAAGTGAGGATTGGTTTCTCAGGGCCATCATGTATCCCTATAACGGGCAAAACACCAATCCTTGCTACGACAACAGCCCTGTTTTTGCAGAGGTTCCGTCCACGGTAATTTGTACGGGCTACCCGTTTAAATATAATCATAATGCTACGGATAAAGAATTGGATTCACTTGCTTTTTCCTGGGCTCCTGCCTTGCAAAGCGCTACAGTGCCAATGGGTTATACCTCTACCTATTCGGCTAACAGCCCATTGCCCGGTACGGCTCAGAACCCGCTGAATGTGCCGGCGACCATGAATCCCTATAATGGCGAAATTTCTTATACGTCATATACAAACGGCGCCTTTGTTACGGTCACGAAAGTAACAGCCTACCGCTGCGGAGTTAAAATTGCCGAAATTTTCAGGGAAATGCAAATCGTTTTGCTTGCCTGTTCCGGCTCAAACCAACCTCCTTCGGTGGCCGGCCCTTTTTATAACCCTAACCTTGGAATATTTGAATATACGGATACTGTTTATGCCGGCGATACCGTTGATATTGATATTACCGGTATTGATTATGGCGTATTGCCCAATAATAATCCTCAGACAGTTACACTGGAAGCCTCAGGACAGGATTTTGGTGCGGGATTTATCAGTGAGACGACGGGCTGCCCGAGGCCTCCCTGCGCTACCTTGAATCCGCCTCCTGTTTTATCAGCTATGCTTGCAGTTTCCACTCACTTTCATTGGGTAACCAGTTGCGACCATCTTACCCACCCTGCCTCCATTACCGGCATACCGGGAGTCTGCGGGACAATGTTCAACGTGCATAATTTTATTATAAAAGTCTACGACGATTTTTGCCCTGCGCCGGGCATAAAAATAGCCACATTATCTATTGTTGTACTTCCTAAAATTGTATTGAGGGCGCCCGAATTAAAATGTACCGAAGTACATCCCAATGGCGATATCACGCTTACCTGGGTTCCACCCGTCGACACTGTTAACTCTTTCGACAGTTATCATGTGTTTTTCTCAAACTCACCCACAGGACCTTTTGTCAAGATCGACAGTTTGTTTACATATACTCAGACCTCTAAGACATATTCCGGGTTAGACGGAAATGGCGGCCAACGTTATTTTTATATGACAACCCGTTCAGGGTGTTACGGGTTGTATTATTCTGACACAACCAGTGATACAGTAAGTACTATTTTCCTCAACGTAGCAGCCGTTGGCGGAGGGCAAATAGCCCAACTGGACTGGAATCCTGTCCACAACCCTTTGTTCGGGAGTTCTTCACAATATTATCATATTTTTCGGGAGTATCCTGCCGGATCATGGAGCTTTTTAGATTCCACTACTCAGCTAACCTATCTGGACACGGTAACTATATGTAGCGCATTTATCAATTACAGAATAGAAATAGAAGATAGCACCGGATGTACTTCTGTTTCATCCGTTGATGGAGAGCAGTTACATGATGGGTTCCCTCCCGATTTGCTTTTACTTGACTCGGTGAGTGTTAATCCTGTTACAATTAAGGCTATTCTTGGCTGGCAGCCAAGCACCTCGCCGGATGCGGTTAAATATTATATCTATCGTAAGGATGGAACAGGTGCATGGTTTATAAGGGATTCCGTAGATGTGCCGGCTACTTCATATATTGATCTGACTTCTGTTCCTCAGACTGCATCTGAAACCTATTGTATTGCCGCGGTTGACAGTTGCAAAAAATTAAGCCCCATGAGCCCGGAACACAGGACTATTTATTTGTCCCCTCCGTTTATCAATGCTTGTGCCGATAGGGTAAGCCTTCAATGGACTTCTTATATTAATTTTACCGATCCGGGGCTTCAGGGATACCGTATCATGGTGAGCGAAAACGGGGGGCCTTTTGCTTTGTTAGCGGATCTGCCGGCATCCGTATTAAGTTATGAGCATACAGGTCTGGTCAATGGATCAAATTATTGTTACATCATTCGTGCTTATGATTCCCTGAACCAGAAAACATCTTCTTCAAACCAGCGCTGTGTGGTGGTTACGAAACCCAATCAGCCAAAATTTGTTTTTCTGAGATATGCCACGGTGGAAAATGACAGCTATGTCCGACTTGGCTTTTTTGTAGATTCAACAGCATATATCACAAAATATAAGATATTAAGATCCGTGGATGGCCTTAATTATGATACTATAGCCGTGCTGCCTCCTGATAATCCTTATTCGAACGTGACCTATGATGATAATTCGGCAAGTGTGCATGAAAAGAGTTATTATTACAAAATAGTTGTATCTGATAGCTGTGCTCTTGATATGCTGACATCAAATGTCGGACGTACGATCTATCTGGAAGGTACGGTACCGGAATACCTTTTGAATAATATTTATTGGAATTTGTACGAGAACCGTGTTCCTCAGGCCTACAACGTGCGCCGTGAAGTTGATGAGTATGAGCCTTACCTTAATGTAGCTTCGCTGGTATCAAATGAAACATTTTATACCGATAATGTTGAGAGTTATACTGAAAGCGGCGGCAGGTTCAGGTACACTATTGAAGCTCAGTTATATGATGTGTATGACAGCACTTATATTTTTGCAGACAAAGTGTATTCTAATGAAGTAATTTTATTGCAGCCTCCCCGTTTATATGTGCCAAATGCATTTACTCCCGAAGGGTTGAATAGCATATTTAAACCGGTGGGTGTTTACACCGAAAAAGACGGTTACCAGATGATTATTTATGACCGCTGGGGCAGGAAGATTTTTGAAACCACCGATTATGATTTAGGCTGGGATGGTAAATTCGAAGGAAAAAAATGTGCGCTTGGTGTTTATACCTATTATATTAAGATCACCAATGCATTCAATAAAACATTTATCAAACGGGGAATCGTTACCCTGCTAAGGTAAAAAAAAAGCCAGCTTGAACAAAGCTGGTTTTTTTTATGACAGCACCCGTTAAAAAAACTTTAAACAACTATTTTTCATATTTTTGCAGACAAAAAATATATACGCTATGGAATCAGAGAAATTTTTAGGCGAAGGGTTAACGTATGACGATGTATTATTAATACCGGCTTATTCAGATGTTTTGCCCCGGCTGGTTGATGTATCCACGCGCTTTACCCGAACTATTAATTTAAATATCCCGATAGTCTCAGCTGCCATGGATACCGTAACCGAGTCGCATATGGCTATCGCCATTGCCCAGGAAGGAGGCATTGGGGTGCTTCACAAAAATATGTCCATTGAAGATCAGGCAAACGAAGTGAAAAAAGTAAAGCGTGCTGAGAACGGAATGATCATCGACCCTATTACCCTGAAAAAAGATGCTTATGTAAAAGATGCCCTTGAGCTGATGAAGGAATACAAAATTGGAGGAATACCTGTCATTGATAATAAAAACCGCCTGGTAGGCATCATAACAAACCGGGACCTGCGTTTTGAGCGCAATCATAACAGGCCGATATCGCAGGTCATGACCAAGGAAAACCTGATCACAACCACCGAATTCACGGATTTTGAAAAAGCTGCTGATATCCTTCAGGAACACAAAATAGAGAAATTACCTGTGGTGGATAAGGATTTCAGACTGATAGGGCTGATTACATATAAAGATATTATTAAGATAAAAGCCCGTCCGAATGCTTGTAAGGATGAGAGGGGAAGGCTCCGCGTAGCTGCCGGTGTAGGCGTAACCAAAGATATGCTCGACAGGGTGCAGGAATTGGTAAAGTCAGGAGTGGATGCCATCGTCATTGATACAGCGCACGGGCATTCAAAAGGCGTTATTGATGCCGCAAAACTTTTTAAGAAAAACTTTCCTGAGATCGAAATGGTTGTAGGAAATATTGCAACAGCCGAAGCGGCCCGGGACCTTGTAAAAGCCGGCGCAGATGCCGTTAAGGTTGGTATCGGGCCCGGTTCCATTTGCACTACCAGGATCATTGCCGGTGTAGGTGTTCCGCAACTTTATGCCATACACGCCATAGCCAAAGCGATCAAAAATTCCGGTGTTCCTGTAATAGCTGACGGCGGAATACGATTCAGCGGCGACATCGTCAAAGCAATTGCCGCAGGGGCTCATTCCGTTATGCTGGGGTCTATGCTGGCAGGAGTTGACGAATCTCCCGGAGAAACAGTTATTTTTGAAGGCCGTAAATTTAAAACATACCGTGGAATGGGTTCTATCGAAGCTATGCAACGGGGCTCGAAAGACCGGTACTTCCAGGAAAGTGAAGACGATGCCTTAAAACTGGTTCCCGAAGGAATTGTTGGCCGTGTACCCTATAAAGGAACTTTATCAGAGGTGATACACCAGATGGTGGGTGGGCTTAAAGCCGGTATGGGCTATTGCGGTTCCAAAAATATTGCAAGGCTGCAGAAAGCGAAATTTATAAAAATTACGGCTGCCAGTGTCGCCGAAAGTCATCCTCACGATGTGATCATCACCCGTGAAGCGCCAAATTATAGCAGATAATTTTTGAAAATGTACTAATAAAACATATTTTTGCATTAAATTAAAAAAAAACAGAAAAGAATTATGAAACGTATTATTATTATTTATGTTGTTTCCGTATTGTTTTGCGGAATGGTGAATGCACAGGTCAATGATGAAGTGCTTCTTACAGTGGCAGGAGAAAAAATCACAAAAACTGAATTCCTGAATGTTTATAAAAAGAATAACATTAAAGGCGATGTGATGGATAAAAAATCACTGGATGAGTATCTTAACCTATACATTAATTTTAAACTAAAAGTGAAAGAGGCTGAAGAACAGAAGCTTGACACTTTTACATCTTTTAAAAACGAGCTGGCCGGCTATCGTAAACAGCTTGCCCAGCCATATCTGACGGATAAACAGGTCGACGATGACATTATCAGGGAAGCCTACGACAGGCTGCAATGGGATATAAGAGCCAGCCATATTCTGATAAAAGTAAGCAAGGATGCATTACCTGAAGATACCTTGATCGCTTATAAGAAAATTATGAAAATCCGCGACAGGCTGTTAAAAGGAGAAGATTTTGCGACAGTTTGCAAAGAAACATCTGACGACCCATCGGCACGCGACAGGGAAGAACCGGACTCCAAATCAATTTTCAAGGGCAATGGGGGCGATCTTGGATATTTTTCTGTACTCGATATGATCTATCCTTTTGAAGAAGCAGCATACAATACTGCGGTCGGTAGTGTTTCCTTACCCGTCCGTACCGATTATGGCTATCATCTGATCAAGGTTGTTGACAGAAAACCTGCCATGGGAAGAGTGGTGGCAGCACATATTTTTGTTGAAGTGCCTAAAGATGCAAAGCCTGAGGCACTGCCCTCTTATAAAACTAAAATTGATGAGGCTTATGCCAAATTAAAAGGCGGAGCAAAATTTGAAGACGTGGTCAATGAATATTCCGATGATAAAGGCTCTGCAGCAAAAGGCGGCGTTTTACAGGGTTTCGGAGTTAACCGCATGGTGCCCGAATTCATTCAGGCGATTGCCAAACTTAATCTGGGAGACTATTCTGAACCTGTTCAGACTGTTTATGGCTGGCACATTATCAAACTTGTTGAGAGAACACCTGTGAAATCATTTGATGAAGAAAAAACACAGCTTAAGTCCCGTATAATGAAAGACAGCCGTTCAAACAAGAGTAAAGAAGCTGTAATCCACCGTATCAGAAACGAGTATGGTTTTAATGAAAACCCGGGAGCTGTAAATGATTTCTATAAAGTGGTTGATTCAACTATTTTTGAAGGAAAATGGGACATGGAACGTGCTGCCGGCCTGACAAAAAATATGTTTACTATCGGAGATAAATCATATTCGCAACAGGATTTTGCAAAATATATAGGATCAAAACAGGGAAAGAGAAGCAAGATGAAAGTTCAGCCTTTTATCAATGATCGTTATTCATCTTTTGTTGATGAAAGCTGTATACAGTACGAAGATGGAAAACTTGAACAAAAATATCCTGAATTCAAATCACTTATGAAAGAATACAGGGACGGTATCATGCTGTTCGAACTGACCGATAAAAAGGTATGGTCTAAAGCTATTCAGGATACAACAGGTCTGCAGGATTTTTATGAGAAAAACAAAACCAAATACATGTGGGAAGAACGCCTCGATGCATCAATATTTACTTGTAATAATGAAGAAACTGCTAAAAATACCCGTAAACTTTTGAAAAACTATGAAAATGGTAAGATCACCGAAATGGATATTTACAAAAAAATCAACACAGACAGCCTTCCATTCCTGAAGATAGAGCGTAAAAAGTTTTCCAAAAAAGACAACCCTATTATCGATGGAACAACTTGGGAAAAAGGCGTTACGGATAATATTTCAAAAGATGACAAAGTGATCTTTGTCGTGAAACACAATTTAGTCGCCCCGGAACCTAAACTGCTAAAAGAAGCCAAAGGGCTTATTACTGCTGATTATCAAAACTATCTGGAAGAGGAATGGATAAAACAACTCAGAAGCAAATATCCTTATGAAGTAAACCAGAGCGTTTTCGAATCGCTTTTAAAATAAGCATTTTACTTCCAAAGCATACTGCTTAATGTTTAGCTAATCTTTTTAAAGCAATTTTTTGAAAAAGTTCATTTTTATTATAGCTGTAGTTTTTTGTGCTTGTAATACCAATCCTGACAGGGACAAAGAGGCATTGGCACGGGTTTATGATAAATATTTGTATGCTTCTGATATTCAGGGAGTAGTTCCTTCAAATATTTCTGAGCAGGACAGTATGGAGTTCCTTCGTGAATATATCGACAATTGGGTACATCAGCAACTGATTATTGCACAGGCAGAAAAAAATCTTTCTGATGAAGAAAAAGATTTTTCACGGCAACTGGAAGATTACAAAAACTCACTGACGGTTTTTCAATATGAGTCCAATCTTATCAGGCAGAAACTGGATACATCAGTTAGTGATGAAGAAATAGCCAATTATTACGAGAAAAATAAAATTAATTTTGAACTGAAAGAAAATATTGTGAAAGTTGTCTATGTGAAGTTGCCAAAAAAAGTTTCTCCTGCACCATTGCGAACCCTTATCCGCTCAGACCAGCCACAAGACCAGAAAAAGTTACAGGACTTTTGCCACAAACATGCTGTAAATTATTACCTCGATGATCAGAACTGGCTGTTATTTAACGATATTCTAAAAGAGATACCTATTGTTACCTATAACCAGGAGGAATATCTGAAAAATAACCGTATTATTGAAATACAGGATTCGGCCTTCACGTATTTGATGAATATCAAGGGATTTATGATCAAAGAGAGCATATCTCCGCTGAGTTTTGAAAAAAATAAAATCCGCGACATTATTATCAACAAGCGAAAGCTCGCTTTGATAGAAAACATGAGGAATGATGTTTATGATAATGCAGTGAAAAAAGGTAACTTTGAAGTTTTTAAAAAATAATTGTAATCATACTATTTTTGAGTTTAAATAGTTATTATCAGATAAAATACCAGAATTGATGATTAGTACATTAAATAAAACGATCCTGTTTTTGTCATTGTTATTGCTGGCCTTTGCAGGCAAATGTCAGCAGAATAATGAAAAAATACTTATTGACGAGGTTGCTGCCGTGATTGGAGGCAACATCATATTACATTCCGACATTGAAAATGAATATTTTCAATACCTGATGCAGGGTAGCACAAAAGGTACCGCACTCAAATGCCAGATACTCGAAGAAATCATGTTTCAGAAACTATTGCTTACTCAGGCCGAACTCGACAGTGTTACGGTTACCGAAAAGCAGGTGGATAGCGAGTTGGACAGGCGCATGCGATATTTTATTGATCAGATAGGCTCAAAAGAAAATCTCGAAGCCTATTTTAAGAAGACGATACTTGAGATAAAAGAAGACATGCGGGATAAGATCCGTGATTATCTTTTAATACAGTCTGTCCAATCGAAACTTACCCAGGATGTTAAAATTACACCTTCGGAAGTACAGGAATTTTACAATAGCATTCCTGTGGATAGTATACCATTGGTGGGATCTCAGATTGAAGTTGTTCAGATTGTCAAGGTGCCTGCTATCAGTGATGCTGAGGTGGCTAATGTTAAAGAAAAGCTCAACAGCCTCAAAGACCGTGTAAAAAAAGGTGAAGATTTTGCCACACTCGCCAACCTGTATTCCCAGGATCCCGGCTCTATGACCAAGGGCGGTGAATTAGGTTTTGTGGGCAGGGGCGAGCTTTATCCGGAATTTGAAGCAGCCGCATTTTCATTAAAACCCGGCGAAGTTTCACCAATAGTCAAAACAAAAAAGGGATATCATATCATCCAGATGATCGAAAGAAGGGGCGAATCTATCAACGTAAGACATATCCTGGTCATACCCAAAGCTTCTCCGGCAGATATGATAAAATCAAAAAAAGATATTGACAGGATTGCCGAATTGATAAAAAAGGATTCTATGACTTTTGAGAAAGCGGCCACTTATTATTCCGATGACCTTACAAGGGTAAACGGCGGGATGCTTATCAATCAGTATACCGGTGATTCAAAATTTTCGCCCGATGAAATCGATCCGAACATGTTTTTTATTATAGAAAAAATGAAAGTAGGCGATATTTCTGACCCCGTAATCTTTACCAACGAAGACGGCCAGCAGGCCTACCGGATGCTTAAGCTGAAATCTCGCACCGAGCCGCACAAAGCAAATCTTAAGGATGATTATCCGCAAATACAGAATCTCGCGCTGCAAATAAAGCAAAATCAGGCTATCAGTAAATGGATCAACAATAAATCCCAGAATACTTTTATTAATATTTCGGATAATTATAAAGACTGTAATTTTAAATACAGTTGGATCCGTATCAATAATCAATAAAAAACAGAAAAATGCAATTCAAATCGGATGTCGAAGCGCTGGAAGCCCTGGTTGAAAAGTACAAAAAGGTAAAATCTGAAACGGCTAAGGTGATTATAGGCCAGGATGAGGTGGTAAGAAATATCATTATCTCCATTTTCAGTAACGGGCACGCCCTGCTGATAGGTGTTCCCGGTCTTGCCAAAACCCTTATGATCAATACCATTGCAAGGTCGCTTGGGCTGAAGTATTCCAGAATTCAATTTACCCCCGACCTGATGCCTTCTGACATCATCGGTTCTGAAATTCTTGACGAGGAACGCAAATTCAGATTTATCAAAGGCCCTGTATTTGCAAACATCATTCTTGCCGACGAAATAAACCGTACACCGCCTAAAACACAGTCGGCACTGCTTGAAGCCATGCAGGAAAAAGCCGTTACCGTTGCAGGGAAAAACTTTAAACTCGAAGAACCTTTTTTTGTTCTGGCGACTCAGAACCCTATTGAGCAGGAAGGTACTTATCCGCTACCGGAAGCACAACTTGACAGGTTTATGTTTAATATCTTGCTGGATTACCCTGATTTTAACGAAGAGATTAATATCGTAAAAACGACCACTACCAATTACAATCCGATGATTGACGTCGTTATTACTGCGGAAGAAATACTGGAATTTCAGGAGGTTATCCGTAAAATTCCTGTCCCTGACAATGTTTACAAATACGCGATAAATCTGGCATCCATCACCCGTCCCCGGACGACACAGGCACACAAATGGTCTAATGATTATATTTCGTGGGGAGCAGGCCCCCGTGCATCCCAGTATATGATTATCGGCGCCAAATGCAGCGCGGCAATCAACGGGAAATTTTCGCCGGATATCGAAGATGTGCAGCAGGTGGCCCCCCTGGTGCTCAGACACCGCATCGTAAAAAACTATAAAGCTGAAGCCGACGGAATATCGGTGGACACTATAGTCAATGAATTGATGAAATAACCCTGCCTGGAACCACTGTTATTTAATTTTTATCACTTTATGAGATTTTCGGAAATCATCGGACAAATACCCATAAAAAATTACCTGGTCAACACGGTGAAAAACAGCCGCGTCAGCCATGCGCAACTGTTTCTGGGCGCCGAAGGTTCGGGAAAACTTGCTCTTGCTATCGCATACGCGCAGTTTATTTCCTGTACCAACAAACAATATGATGATTCCGGCTCACCGCTTGCCGGTGATTCATGCGGCGTTTGCCCTTCGTGCCTGAAATTCAACAAACTTATCCATCCCGATATTCACTTTTTTTACCCGGTAACCACTACCAAAGATGTAAAAACCAAACCCAAAAGTGTTGATTTTATTCAGATCTGGCGCAACCTGCTCATTAAAAACGATTATTATATTTCGCTTAACGACTGGTATGAGACTATAGGTGTTGAGAATAAACAGGGGATTATCAATGCCGAAGATTGCGATGAAATAGTGAAAAAACTAAGCCTGAAATCCTACGAGTCGGAGTATAAGATCATCATCCTCTGGATGGTTGAAAAACTATATCATGCGGCTGCACCCAAAATATTGAAAATACTTGAAGAACCACCTGAAAAAACCTTGTTTATTTTAGTGGCCGAAAATCACGAACAGGTTATCAATACTATTATTTCGCGTACTCAGATGGTGAAAATACCAAGGCTGGGCGCTAAAGATATCAGCAATGCGCTTTCGGAGAAATATCAGGCAACCGAGATCAATGCCCGCAAGATCGCTAATGTTTCCGATGGCAATTTTGTTGTTGCAAAGACTCTGCTGCAGGAGGTTGATGAGGACGACTATAATTTTAATTCGTTGCAAAAGTGGCTGAGGCTTTGCTACAGGTTTAATAACGACGATGTTTTTGAACTGAACAAATTTATTGATGAGATATCAAAAATTGGCCGCGAGAACCAGAAGATATTTTTTAATTATGCCCTGAAGATTATCCGGAATACTTCGCTGATGAATCATGGCAATGAAAAACTACTTAAACTGGTTGAAGATGAAACGGTATTTGTTAAAAATTTTTCCGCGGTGCTCACGGCTCCCCGAATTCCGTATTTTGCCGATGAATTTAATAAAGCGGTATTTCACATCGAGCGTAATGCCAATCCCAAGGTGTTGTTTATGGATCTGTCTTTCAGGCTGAACCAAATTATGCATTCGTAAAATTTTAAAAATTCCTTTAAAATTATTTATCTTTGCGGTAATATGACATGCTATGACGAACGATAAAAACGAATTTCTTACCCGGGGCTGTGCTAACAAACCTAAATCGCATCAGAAAAATGATAAGTTATATAATCATTCGTGTTGCAAACGTAATGCATACGACTGGCTTAAAGATATTACTCCGCCCAAAATTTATCCGGCCTTTCCTTATGCAGAGGTTCGTTTTAAAAACAGCCGCAAAGATTTCTTTTTGATCCCGGATAATTCAGAGTATGCGGTGGGCGATATCATTGCTGTTGAGGCTTCTCCGGGCCACGACATTGGCATCATTACCCTATTGGGTGAATCAGCACGTCTGCAGATGAAGAAAAAACGTGTTAATATCGAAACCCGCGACATAAAAAAAGTTTATCGCAGGGCAAGGCCTTCTGACATCGAAAAATGGGTCAGTGTGGTAACTCCCGAAAACGAAACACTGCAAAAAACGAAAAAGATCACCACCAACCTGCATTTGTCGATGAAAGTTAATGATGTCGAATGCCAGGGCGATGGAACAAAAGCAACATTTTATTATACTGCAGAAGAACGTGTTGATTTCAGGGAACTTATTAAGATTCTGGCGGAACAGTTCGGTGTTCGTGTTGAAATGCGCCAGATTGGAGTGCGCCAGGAAGCCAGCACACTCGGAGGTATCGGTACCTGCGGGCGGGAACTATGCTGTTCCAGCTGGCTGTTCGATTTTAAATCGGTATCCACCAATACGGCCCGTGTACAGCAAATGACCATCAATCCTCAAAAACTGGCCGGCCAGTGTTCTAAATTGAAATGTTGTCTCAATTATGAATACGATTGTTATGTGGATGCCTTAAAAAATTTCCCTAACACGGATATTCTCATCAAAACCAAAAAAGGATCGGCACAATGCCAGAAAATCGATGTGATAAAAAAGATCGTCTGGTATTCATACGTTGATGACCCCTCAAACATCCTTGCTATTCCTTCTGATGTGGTGAAAAAGATCGTCAGCGATAACGCGAAGGGAATTGTGCCGGACAAACTGGAGGATTTTGCACAAAAGAAAGAAAAGAAAATAGAATTTGAACACTTTGAGGAAGACCTTTCAAAATACGCTGATGACTAAAATGAAAAAGATACCTATCATCGTTGCGTTTTTTCTTTTGATATTTAGCTCATGCGGTTCAGGAATTCTTATCGACAGAAACAAAAAAATTGAAAATTCCGTCTGGAAAAGCGATGATATTGTGAAATTCTCCGTAAATGTTCCCGATACCGTTCAACTGTACAATTTTTATATTGATATCCGGAATTCTTCAGATTATAAATACAGTAATATTTTTCTTTTCCTGAAAACCTTATATCCTAACGGAATGTATTCAGTCGATACTATTGAATGTATGCTTGCTGATAATACAGGTAAATGGCTTGGCAAAGAACATGGGAAAATCATAGATAACCGTGTGCTTTTCAGACAGGGAATACGATTTAAATTATCAGGAAATTATTCATTTGAATTCGAGCAGGCCATGCGCGAGCCTGAACTTGAAGGGATCGAGGATTTTGGTATCAGGATAGACAAATTTGAAACAGAGAAATGAAATGGCGAAAAAAGCTGTAAATACTGAATTTCATAATTACGTAAAACGCCTTTGGATTATTTATTTTTCCATAATCGGACTGGTTTTGGTTTTGTTTACGTTTATTTCTCTCGGGGTTTTCGGCTTCATGCCGACTTTTGAAGAACTTGAAAACCCGCGCAGCAACCTGGCTTCTGAAATTATTTCATCGGATCAGGTGGTTTTAGGAAAATATTATATCGAAAACCGTTCAAATATTCATTTCGAGGACCTGTCCCCCAATGTGGTTAATGCATTAATCGCTACTGAAGATTCCAGGTTTACGGATCATTCGGGTATTGATGTAAGAAGTCTTTTTCGTGTGATGCTGGGCATGGTTACCGGAAACCGTGGCGCCGGTGGGGGCAGCACGATTACGCAGCAACTTGCCAAAAACCTTTTTCCGCGTGATACCAACCAGAATTTTGTAAAGGTCGTCATAACAAAATTCAAAGAATGGGTTACCGCGGTGAAGCTGGAACACAATTATACCAAACAGGAGATATTGGCGATGTATCTCAACACGGTTGATTTCGGGAACCAGTCGTATGGCATAAATTCAGCCGCGCGCACTTATTTCGACAAAACCCCTGATTCCCTGAACATACAGGAATCGGCCATGCTCATAGGTTTGTTAAAGGCGCCTACTCGGTACAGCCCGATCAGAAACCCTGAAAATGCAATAAAACGGCGCGAAGTCGTTCTCAAACAGATGGAAACATATGGTTATATCAGCAGCGAACAGTACGATTCCATACGTGTGCTACCGATTGATATGTCGCATTTCCGCATTCAGGACCATACGGCCGGCATGGCAACCTATTTCAGGGAATATCTGAGGATTTTACTGACAAGGGATAAGCCGGACAAAGATAATTATACGGATAAGAAGAGCTATGAAGCAGACATGGAACAATGGGAGAAAAACCCTGCCTACGGATGGTGTAACAAGAACCTGAAATCCGACGGTACCCCTTACAATATTTTTAAAGACGGGCTTCGTATCTATACGACGATCAATTCAAAAATGCAGCGTTATGCCGAAGAGGCTGTGAGTGAGCATATCGGGAAAGAACTGCAGAAAGATTTTTATAAACACTGGAAAGGTGTAAAAAGAGCTCCTTACGACTGGCAGGTAAGCGATCAGCAGATCAACAAAATGATTATGCAGGGCGTATACCGTTCCGAACGTTATCAGAACCTGAAAAAGGAGAATGTTCCTGATGAAAAAATAATGAAAATCTTTAGCACACCTGTAAAGATGAATGTTTTTGCCTGGGGCGGAAATAAGGACACCATTATGTCACCGCTTGATTCCGTGAAATATTATAAGTGGTTTTTACTTGCAGGGCTGATGTCTGTTGAGCCGCAAACAGGCTATGTCAGGGCTTATGTGGGGGGTATCAATTACAAATATTTTCAGTACGATCATGTTTGTCTGGCCAAACGTCAGGTGGGTTCCACGTTTAAACCTTTTGTTTATACAGTTGCCATGCAGGAAGGTGAATTTTCCCCTTGTACAAAAGTTCCCAATGTGCCTATTACCTTCGATCTGGAAAACGGTCAAAAGTGGGAACCCCATAATTCGGGAGAATACAAAGAAGGTGAAATGGTTACGCTGAAAGAAGCGCTGGCAAACTCGATTAACTGGATATCGGCATTTTTAATAAAAAGATATTCTCCGGGGCCTGTTGTTAAAGTTGCGCGTAAAATGGGAATAAAAAGCGATATCCCGGAAGTTTATGCTATATGCCTGGGAACACCCGATCTGTCGCTTTATGAAATGGTGGGCGCTATAAATTCTTTTGCCAATGAAGGGGTTTATATTGAGCCGATCTTTGTTACACGCATCGAAGATAAATACGGAAATACCCTTGCCAGCTTTGTACCCCAAACCCAGGAAGCCATGAGCGAGGAAACAGCCTACCTGATGACAAGCCTGATGCAGGGAGTTGTCGAAAGCGGTACGGGTGCCCGATTAAGGGGCAAGTATGGATTGACAAATCAGATAGCCGGTAAAACAGGAACCACAGACAACAATTCTGACGGCTGGTTTATGGGATTTGTTCCCAATCTTACTACAGGGGTATGGGTTGGCTGTGAAGACCGAAGCATACATTTTCGCAGTACCTCTCTTGGTCAGGGAGCTAATATGTCATTACCTATCTGGGCTATATACATGAAAAAAGTTTATGCCGATAAGTCTTTGAATATCCGTCCTTCTGATAATTTTTCAAGACCTTCCAACCCTTTGTCTGTTGAGATAGATTGCGGAAAATACAACCAGGAAAATCATCCGGTCAATTTTGATAATAAAAACTTTTAATAAACTCCTTCCTTTTGTTAATAAATCCTTTGCAGGAATTGAAATGATTGTTTACAAAACAATAACTTTGTAAAAAATCAAACTGTATGAGTGAGCCGATAAAACACGAATGCGGTATTGCCTTTATCCGTTTATTAAAACCCCTCGAATACTACCAGTCAAAATATGGCACATCGCTCTATGGGCTGAACAAACTGTCGTTGCTGATGGAAAAACAGCACAACAGGGGGCAGGATGGGGCCGGTGTCGCCTGCATCAAACTGGATCTTGAACCAGGTATGCGTTTTATCAACCGTATTCGATCAAATTCCTCAAGCCCGATCACGGATATTTTTACCCAGGTATATTCCGGCCTGAAAACCATAAAGAACAATAAACCTGCTTTTTTCAGTGATGTAAACTGGCTGAAACATAATTCGGAGTTCATAGGCGAAATGTACCTCGGACATTTGCGATACGGAACTTTCGGGAAAAACAGCATTGAAACATGCCACCCGTTTATACGTGAAAATAACTGGAAGACAAAAAATATTGTTTTAGCAGGAAATTTCAACCTGACGAACGTCGATGAACTTTTTAATAAATTGATCAGTCTTGGCCAGCATCCTGTTGAAACTACGGATACCATTACGATATTGGAAAAGATAGGGCATTTTCTTGATCAGGAAAACGAGGAGCTTTATCAGTCATATAAAGCCCAGGGCATAAATAAAAAGGATGTCTCTGCCCTGATCGCCAAAAACCTGGATGTGCAGCGAATGCTTACCCGTGCTGCGAAAGACTGGGACGGTGGTTATGTGCTGGCAGGCATGATCGGCCATGGCGATGCTTTTATCATGCGGGACCCTTCGGGTATTCGCCCTGCTTATTATTATGCCGATGATGAAGTGATCGTAGCTGCTTCGGAACGTCCGGTGATCATGACCTCTTTCAATGTGCCCATTGAAGAGATCAAAGAAATAGATCCGGGCAAAGCTTTAATTGTAAAAAAAGACGGATCCTACAACCTGTCTAAGTTCATTGACGCACAGAAAAGGAAGTCCTGCTCCTTTGAAAGTATCTATTTTTCAAGAGGAACAGATAAGGATATTTATCTGGAACGTAAGAAACTGGGCAGTTTTTTGGTGCCATCCATTTTGAAAGCGATTGACTATGACATTGAAAACACCGTTTTTTCATATATCCCCAACACGGCGGCAGTTGCGTATTACGGCATGATGGATGCTCTGGAAAAGTTTTGCGATGGCGTGAAAAAAGACAGAATCCTGCAGGCAGGGAAAAATATATCAGCGAAAGAACTTGATAAAATACTGGCATTCCATCCCCGTTTCGAAAAGGTGGCGGTAAAAGATATGATATTGCGCACTTTTATCACGCAGGAAAAAGACCGTGATGACCTTGTCGCTCATGTTTACGATGTTTCTTACGGCATTATCCGCGATCAGGTGGATACGGTTGTTGTGGTTGACGACTCTATTGTCCGGGGGACTACTTTACGCGAAAGCATCATCCGGATGCTCGACCGTCTGAACCCGAAACGGATCATCATTGCTTCATCTGCACCCCAGATACGTTATCCGGACTGCTATGGTATTGATATGGCAAAATTGAACGATTTTGTGGCATTTAAGGCAGCCATTGAATTGTTAAATGAAACGGGCCAGAAAGAAGTTATCGGCAGGGTGTACAAAAAGTGTAAAGCACAGGAGTACCAGCCCAAAGAGAAAATTGTTAACTATGTGAAGGAAATCTATGAGCCTTTTACCCCGGAACGTATTGCAGAAAAAATCACAAAAATTCTTGTAACAAAAGATATCCAAGCCGGTGTGCAAATTATTTATCAAACCATCGATGATCTTCATGCCGCCTGTCCAAATAATACCGGCGACTGGTACTTTACCGGTGACTATCCGACACCCGGCGGGAACAAAGTGGTGAACCGCTCATTCATCAATTATATCGAAAAAAGGGATGAACGGGGTTACCAGATGAATTTGCTTGCGGATTGATATTTTCTTTTGTCAATCACTCAAGGATTTTGTCAGTGTAAGATTCTTATTTCCCATTATTTTCAAATTGTTCCTCAAGTGAGGATTTATTTTCAAGATACTGGTATACCTCCTCTTGTCTGAAAAAATGATATGGTGGCAAGGGCTGGCTCCATTTGTTTTTGTCATAAACATATGGGTGCAGGGGCAGGGGAGCGTCTTTGTAAAACTTGTCGGCCAATGATGACGGGATAAAATGAGAAATGCTGTCGCAGTGCCACTCAAAAACATCCGTTATGGTAAATTCCTTTTTTGATGTTGATGAATTATAAAACTCATTGGTGTAACTGTGGCATAAACGTGTAAGAAACCATTTATCTTTTTCCTGATGATATTCAGCAACCAGATCACCATCCACAAATTCTTCGTAATAACGTTTGGACGGCAGTAAAAAATTATTGTTCTTTGGATAATGATACCAAGGGTTTCTGTATGACGTTCTTTCGATTTTTTTAAAAGCATAAGATTGCCGGTCAATAATCAAAATTCCTTCTTCCCGGCTTTCACCCTGCCATCCAACCTCCCTGATGTTACTCACCCCATGCATTTCGCTTGAAAAGTCAGCGCAAACATATCTGATTGTATAATCATCCGTATTTTGAGCGAGGGTGTCAAAATAGAAATTGTAAAAATTGAATGCATTAGGGTTCAATGAACTTTCAGCCAGATGATATACAGGATTCTGGCGAAGCAAAGCAGAAAAGTCATAATCATCATATTGCAAGTCATCAATAACATAGGTATGGTCGCTCTTCCTCATCTGTTCAATGGCAAAGCCATATTGCGGAGATATATAGTTTTTTAAAGTAGTTAAAATAAAGGATACAACGGCCTGTACCTCAATCAGGTTTTTAAATTTCCCATTGATTTTTTCATATTGCCGATAAAACGAAAAGGCAGCGAAACTTGAATCAGTGTAGTTTGCAGGGATTTGCATGACCGCTTTTTTTACGATCTCAACGGCATTAAGCCCCTCTACTTCAACAGGGTTAAGCAAAAGCGGCGTTTGATCAACATATATTTTTTCTGTTCCTTTAAAAGCAGGTTGATGAACTACAGTTTCGCGCAGCCCCAAAGTAGATATTTCCATATGCAACAGTGTTTTGTCCGGAGGAATTTCAAATTTAAATTCACCCTTATTGTTAGTTTCTGCATAGCTGCCGGTTTCGGCCAGTTTCACTATGGCAAAGGGTATAACCGTAGAATCCTGACGGTTGAGCAGCACACCTTTAAAAAAGTTTTGTCCCGTTGCTGAAATAGTTAGCAGCAATATGGCGCCGATCTCCAATGCCACTTTCAGGTATCTACCTAAAACAAACATTACAAGTACGGATTGTTCTTCCTTTCATTTCCGATAGTGGTCTTCGCCATGTGCCCCGGATATACAGTGTAATCATCTTCCAGTTTCATCAACTTGTCTTTTATGCTGCCGATCAGCAGGTCGTAATCACCTGTTGGAAGGTCGGTGCGGCCAATGCTCTCCTGGAATAATACGTCACCCGAGAAAACTATTTTTTGTGCATGGGTGACAAAACAAACACTGCCTTCGGCATGGCCGGGTGTGTAAAGTACGTCAATCGTGTCGCGGCCGAGGCTGATCTGTTCGCCTTCATTGATATAACAGGCCGGTGTTATTACCCGTTCCAGGTCGAACCCGAAAACGGAGGCATAGCCCACCGAAGCTCTCAGGAACTCTTTGCCCGCAGGGTGTATCCATGCGCCTGCCCCAAATTTATCTTCAAGATGCGCCACTCCGAGTATATGATCAACATGACAATGTGTGATGAGAAGTTTTTCAATTTTTAATTTTGACGTTTCAAGAAAATCATCAAAACTTTTTTGCTCAGCAGGTGTGTAACAACCGGGGTCAATAATGACACACTCGTTGTTTTCATTGGATAATACATAGGTGTTTACACCAAAGTCATTGAACTGAAAAGTTTTTATTGTTAGCATATTTTTTGTTTTTGAATTAGGCACTTAAGCAATAAGATTTTTATAGGCTTGTGGTGAAATGTTGAATAGCTTTGTTTTCAGGGCTTTTACAATATTTTTTCATTCCGTAGGAATGTAATGCTGGTAAAAAAATAATTCATTTAAAGTTCCGCTCCTTAGGAGCGGGATGTTAGTGCTATGTGTTAATTTTACCAACATTAAGCTCCTCTGGAGCTAACGAACTCGTTTGGGAATTTTTGCCGAAACTCGAATATCGTAAAGCCTTAAACTTTTGCACCACGTATTTTAGTATACTTTCCACAATATTACTCCTTTTTCTGTTATTATCTATACGCCTGATTCAATTTTTTTAGAAAGACGGACAATTTTGTGCTCTCATTTTTTTCATGGGAATAGAATAACTTTTCGGATATTTTACGGTATATCCGATCTTTAACGACTGGACTTTGCCCGGATCAATGGTGTAATTCCATTTTAGGATACCTGTCAGCGGATTATGTTCTGCTGCTGAGATCTGATCGACGGTAACTTCTATTTCCTGGTTGTTGCTCACCGGGATCTGATCCTGAATTTCAATGCTGACAGGCGAAGTATGGTTATTTTTCACGGATATTTCATAGACATAGGTAGCCTTGCGTTTTGCGCCGATCAATATTTTGCTGCTGTAATCTTTCAGTTTCACACGGTCAACCTGAATGCGGCTGTCGCGGCCAAGCGAAATTTGTAAGGTGTCGGAGATTTCATTCGGATTGATGTACGACTGTCCGACATAAGTGCCGTTAAGGAAAACATTGGCATAACCTTCAACAAGGTTTAACTCTTCCCATTCGTTGATGCAGGCCATAACGAAAGCGCTTTTTTCTACTATAGGTACACAAATATAGCGGTAGCTTGCGGTTACCGAATGATCTTCTATTTCAATAATATAAGGCTGTGCATCAGAAGGGATGGTGTAGCGGTTCTTTATGTTAAAATCAAAACTCAGTTCGGGAACTTCTATTAGTTTTGTTTGTACTGCCTGCTGATGTTCTTTTCTGTCCACTTTGGCTTCTTCATTGGTTTCCCAAGCATTTGTCACATTCTGATTGTAATATCCTGATTTATCGTATTTGACCTGGCTTACATAATTTGTCAGATACCATGTCTGTAAATCAGGCACAGAAATGTTGAGTGATGGATCGGTGGTTGAAAGAATCAATGAAACGTCATCCCAGTCAACTCCCGAGTTATTATAAGCCTTTGCACGGTAATTCAGCATGATGGGTTTGCTGATATCTTCGCATTTCAGGTCGTAATAAGGCATCCAGCCGGCATCGTTCACTACATATGAAATTTCTATTGTTGATGCCTGTGTATTATTTGCAATGAGCAGCAGCGAAACTTCAGAGCGCGAAGTTTTAAGTTTGGCATTCATTTCAGTAGCCTTAACCTGCAACTGTATGAGTATTGCTGTATTAACATCTGCATCCGCCGTCAGTTCTGAAAAACGGTTGTTTATATAAGTAAACCGTAATTGATAGAAATCTGCAGCTTTCTGAAGTTCAGCCACATTCACGCCCGTACTTTGTCCTCCAAGCGACTGGTTTTTTAACAGCATATCTTTTTGTGCGGTCAGCGCGTTTTTCTCATCGTTTATTGCAGTGAGTTTTTTTGTGATCAGTTTAATAGAATCGTTTATTCGGGTATGTTTCAGCATTTCACTTTCAACTGGGGTTGATGTTACTTTATGGGAGATAGACAGAACGGTACTGTTATCATCCGATTTGATCCTGATAGAGGCAGGATTCAGTTTGGGCGCGAAGTTTTCCAGGACAAGCATATTTCTTCCTTTAAGCAGATTGACATTCACCTTATAACGCATTTGCGCACCTGTTAGGTAAATGATGACATCATGCAGCGAAGGGTTCATCCTGATGACGTTTTCTTTTTGTGGAAAAGCTGTTGTCGAAAACAGGATACTTACAAGTACCAGAACGAAAAATTTCTTCATGTTTTTTTATCAAAATTAATTAATTAATCGAATAATAGGGTGTCTGATTGAAAAAATCATCCGGATATTAAAAAAAGAATAATAATGTATAAAAATCTTGTTTAGATTATTGATAGTAAGTTTAAAAAAACTAAATTTGCGCTACAAATAAAAAAAATTGTTTAATTAATAACTTAATAATCAATATGAAAAAAATCCTTATTGTTGGAGCAGTCGGTCAGATAGGATCCGAGCTAACCATGGAACTCCGCAGAATTTACGGCAATGATAACGTTGTTGCCAGTACACGTAAATCACCGCCTTCTGAAATTGTTGCCAAATCAGGGCCTTTTGAATATTTTGATATTCTGAATAAACCGGCGATGGCTGATGTTTGCAAAAAATACGGTATCGATTGCATCATTAATATGGCTGCTATTCTTTCCGCTGTCGGAGAACAGAACCCGCTGATGGCATGGGACATCAATATGAACGGTCTGATCAATGTACTGGAAATTGCCCGTGAAATGAAAATGTCACAGGTTCTCTGCCCGAGTTCCATAGCCGTATTCGGTCCCGGAACCCCGCTGGATTGCGCACCACAGGAAACCGTTCTGCATCCTTCGACCATGTATGGGATTACAAAAGTTGCCGGAGAATTAATTTGTGATTATTATGTCAAAAAATACGGGCTTGATGTCCGCGGGCTGCGTTATCCCGGCATCATCAGCAATGAAACTCTTCCCGGCGGAGGAACTACTGATTACGCTGTGGCTATCTATTACGATGCTGTAAAATTTGGAAAATATACATGTTTTGTAAAAGAAGACACGCGCCTTCCGATGATGTATATGCCCGACTGCCTCAAAGCTACCGTTGACCTGATGCAGGCTGATTTTTCTAAACTCAAGCACCATAGCGACTTCAATGTGGGCGCCATGAGTTTTTCAGTAAAAGACCTTGCCGACAGCATTAAAAAATATATGCCGGCCTTTACCATCACCTACGAACCTGACTTCCGTCAGGCTATTGCCGACAGTTGGCCCGATGCGGTTGATGATAAGGCTGCCCGTGAAGAATGGGGATGGAAACCAAGCTTCGACCTTGATGCCATGACTCAGGATATGCTGCAGGTTATCGGCGAAAAACACAAAAATGGATTAATTTAATATTTTAAAACACAAGGAGATTATAACATGCAAACAAAAATGAAAGCTTATCTTGGTGAAGAACTCAAGAAACTTGAAGAACAAAAACTTTTCAAACACGAACGTATTATCGAGAGCCCGCAAGGCGCCGAGATCATTGTTAAGGGTAAAAAATGTCTGAACTTTTGTGCCAACAATTACCTTGGCCTTTCATCACATCCCGAACTTATTAAAGCTGCACACAAGGAAATTGATAACCGTGGTTACGGATTGTCATCGGTTCGTTTTATTTGTGGCACACAGGACATCCACAAAGAACTGGAAAGCAAAGTTTCTGAATTCCTCGGAATGGAGGACACCATCCTCTTTTCATCGTGCTTCGACGCTAACGGCGCTGTTTTTGAACCTTTATTGGGTGAAAATGATGCGATCATCACCGATGCACTCAATCATGCCTCCATCATCGACGGTATCCGCCTGTGCAAGGCGCAGCGCTGGATATACAAACATGGCGACATGCGCGATGTAGAAGAGATCGACCCGGCTAACGATAAAATGGCCAAAGGCCTCGAACGCTGCCTGAAAGAAGCCCGCGAAAAAGGCTGCCGTTTTGTTATGGTTGCTACCGATGGTTCGTTTTCAATGGATGGCGACATTGCAAAATTAGATCAGATTTGCGATCTGGCTGAGAAATATGATGCCCTCGTGATGGTTGACGACAGCCACTCCACCGGGTTCCTTGGTAAAACCGGACGCGGAACACACGAATACCGTGGTGTGATGGGAAGAGTTGATATTATTACCACAACCTTCGGGAAAGCTTTAGGAGGAGCCTCCGGGGGATGTATCTCATCAAGCAAGGAAATTATCAACTGGATGCGCAACAAAGCCCGTCCTTACCTGTTCTCAAATACCGTTGCTCCTTCTGTGGTTGGGGCCACTATCAAAGTTATGGATCTGCTGATGGGCAGCACCGAACTGCGCGACAAACTGGAAAAAAATACAAAATATTTCCGCGCAAAAATGACCGAAGCAGGTTTCGACATCGTTCCGGGCGACCATCCTATCGTACCTATCATGTTTGGCAAATATCCTGATTGTTCGAAATTAGCCGTTGACTTTGCCAACAAAATGCTGGAAGAAGGCATCTATGTTATTGCTTTCTCGTTCCCGGTGGTAGCCAAAGGTAAAGACCGTATCCGTGTTCAGATTTCGGCAGGACACGAAATGGAGCATATCGACAAGGCAATTGCCGCATTTACCAAAGTGGGTAAAGAATTGAATATGATCAAATAATTAGATAAACTGCTATAAAAAAAGGGTGGCATTTGCTGCCCTTTTTTATTCAAACAATTTGATTTGCATCGAAACGGATTATAAGTCATGTTTTCCGGACATATTGGAGAATTTGCCGCTTTATTTACGGCCTGTTGTTGGACGGTTACGGCGCTTGCTTTTGAATCGGCAAGTAATAAGGTGGGTTCCATTGCAGTGAACCTGATTCGTTTGGTACTTGCGCTGGTGTTTTTAAGCGTTTTCTGCTATTTTATCAGGGGTGAATTTTTCCCTGTAGATGCCGGCCCCCATACCTGGATATGGCTTTCACTTTCAGGATTGATTGGATTTGTCATTGGAGATCTATTCCTTTTTGAGTCCTATACCATCATCGGTTCGAGGGTGTCGATGCTTATCATGACGCTGGTTCCGCCTATGACTGCTTTTTTAAGCTGGCTCATGCTGGGCGAAACCATGACACTTTTTAATTTCTTAGGCATGGCGCTCACCCTTGGCGGGATTGCTGTTGTGATCGTAAATAAAGGGACAGGCGACAAGATGTTCTCTTTTACACATTCGCTGAGGGGAATTTTATTTGCTTTTATAGGAGCGTTAGGGCAGGCGATAGGCCTGGTTTTTAGTAAAGTGGGCATGGGGAGTTACAGTGCATTTGCTGCAACACAAATTCGTATTATCACGGGGATCATTGGTTTTTCAATAGTGATAACCGTTTGGAAGAAATGGCGCAATGTAGGCAATGCCGTAAAAAATGTTTCTGCCATTAAACGTATTGGCTTAGGCTCTGTTTTCGGGCCTTTTCTCGGGGTTTCCTTTTCATTGTTTGCTATTCAGCATGCAAATGCAGGTATAGCTTCCACCATCATGGCCATTGTGCCAATCCTTATTATTCCTGCATCCGTCATGTTTTTGCGCCAGAAAGTTACCCTCAAAGAAATTATAGGAGCCGTAATAAGCGTTTGCGGGGTTGCTTTGTTCTTTTTGTAAAAGTATCCTGAATTAGAAATCTGGTCATTGGATCAAACCAATCAAAAATCATTGCCCAGTTCATTAATTACCGTCCAGGCCATAAAGCCCATACCTGCCTCAAGACTGCTCTCATCAACCGTAAAATCCGGTGTGTGGAGGTTGGAGATCTCCTTGCTTTCCGGATTTTTTACACCTAAGCGGTAAAAGCATGAAGGCAGGGTGTGCGAGAAATAAGCAAAATCTTCGGCAGTCATCCTCAAATCTATCTCCTGAACATTTTGGGTGCCGAGATAGTCCTCTGCATAGTGCATTATCCGGTGTGTCAGGTTTTCATCATTGAATAAAAAGGGATAACCTTTATCAATGAATATTTTGCACGTAGCGCCATAAGCTTCTGCAATGTTTTTAGCAATAACCACAATTTTTTCGTGGGCTGATTTTCGCCATGCTTCGTCGACCGTACGGAAGGTGCCTTCAATAAATACTTCATCAGGGATGACATTAGTTTTTCCGTTAGCAAATATCCGCCCGAACGAAAGCACGGTAGGTATGGTAGGAGTAGCCATCCGGCTTACCACCTGCTGCAGCCCTATGATGATGTGTGAAGCCACAACGATCGGGTCAATTACGAGTTCAGGCGTGGCGGCATGTCCGCCTTTGCCGATAACGTTTATATAAACCTCATCCGTGGATGCCATGGATTTGCCGTGTTTGAAGCCTAATTTCCCGGCATCAACCGAAGGATGCACATGCTGGCCTATCATGCAACTGACCTTCGGATTTTCAAGTACACCTTCCATAATCATTTGTATCGCGCCTCCCGGGTACTTTTCTTCAGAAGGCTGGAAAATTATTTTTATGCTTCCCTCGAAACTGTCTTTTAACTGGTTTAATATAATGGCTGTGCCGATCATGGAAGCCATATGAACATCATGTCCGCAGGCGTGCATTTTTCCTTCATTTTTTGAGCAGAAGTCCGTCATGGTTCTTTCACTGATCTGAAGGGCATCCATATCCGCACGAAGCCCTATGGTTTTTTTATCGGGGTTTTTACCCTGAATAATAGCAACGATGCCTGTTTTTGCAATGCCCCGCTTATAAGGAATGCCGGCCTTGTCCAATTCGGCGCAAATAATATCGCCGGTTTTGATTTCTTCAAAGGCAAGCTCAGGATGAGCATGAAGTTGCCTGCGAACCTGTATGATTTCTGGCAAAAAGTCTTTGGAAAGCTGTTTGATTTTTTTCTTGAAATCTTTCATAATAAAAATGATGGCTGTTAAAAATCAGTACAGAGCGATACGTAGAATACAGGCTTTTTGAGGAGTCCGTTTTCAACGCCCCAGGCATAGTCGGCACGTATAAAGTATCCGAGAAGTTTTGTTCTTAGGCCAAAGCCAAAACCGCCAACCAGCGGGTCGCGCTTTTTGATCAATGTAACCTGTATCGGGCCCTGCCTCACAATTTGTTTGGTAATTACATTTTCGTCGGAATAAGGATTCAACCCGACCCATGCCGTGCCAATATCTCCGAACCCGACAATTTGCAGGTTGGTGAATAAGTTGTCTTTTAATGGTTTTTTCGAGAAATAACGAACGATCGGAAAACGCAGTTCGCTGTTGAACACCGCAAAAGTAGGGCCGTTGCGGACGTTTTGTACGAATCCTCTCATGTTGGTCGCCAATGTTTGGTAGGCATAATTTTGTGTTTGAGACACCTGATTCTCGTTATCGAATTTTGGAATTATCCAGTTATCAACGCCGCCCATATAGTATACCAGTTTGTTATTGCCAAAAGAAGTGCTCGCAGCAAGCCGGTTTGCCCAGATGAAGGTGCGGTGTATCTTTTGATAATGGCGGAAATCCATTCCCAGTACCACCAGGTTGTTGAATTTTTTATCGATCATCTGGTAATACTCTCCAAAAATTTTCCATCGCCAGCCATAATAAATATTGAGGGCTTTGTACTGAGTATTGTCGTAAACCAGTTCAGCTTTTGCACCTGTCCAGAACTCGTGGATGTTCGGCTCTCTGAGGTTGTAAGTATCTGTCGATGCAAAGATTTTTTTGTCGTAGCGTCCCAGTATCGTTCCTTTGATGGCCATCACCCTTGAAAAAGGCCACTTCATAACATAAAACAGCGAGTTGGAGCGAAGTTTAATAATCGAGTATTCATTACTTCCTGTATTGGCCTGTCTGTAAAAAAAGAAGCCGTGGTCGAGCCGCTTTTTCAGATTTTCGAAACCGATAAAAAATTCGTTATTGTCAAAATCCAATGAAAGGCTTATGCCTCCTGAAATGCGATAATCTTCCAGCAGGTCGATCACGCCAAGCTGAAACGAAACGTTAAACCCGGGATTCAGATAAACCGGATAAATGCCGCCGGTAAACTGCTGATATGAGGTGTTCAGGTAATTAAAATCTATCTGCCCGACAAGTTGATTTATCGAGTATTCTACGTTGTAGTTTTGCTGACGGGGCAGGGTAAATGTTTTTTTTCTAACCAGCGAAAGAGAATCCTGATCAAAGGAGGTCAACGATTTTTGTTCGTTATTAAAAACATAATTGTTGATGTCAATTTTTCCTGTATCAGCAGCATTTTCCAACTGGTTAACGAGAACATTGGAAACTTTTTTAGGCTTGGTTTTGCTTTTCTTGCTTTTTAATCTGTCAATTTCTTCGGTATTGATAATTGAGTTGTCCTGAACAGCTTCCTGCTGAATATTATTCAGTTGTATTGTCCGGTTAAATGTGTTGGCTGGGCTGATCTTTTTGATCTCTTTAGCGGGAGTCAGGTCATTGACATAAATCCTGTGATATCCGCCAGAGAATATCACCTCTCCTGATTTTTCAGCGCCTGGCGCTATATCCTGTTGCAGTATGTTTCTGCTATAGTCGCTGGCTGCAAAGGAAGTGGTATAATAGCGGTAGTGTGTTGTTGTGTCAATATAACTTATGGCGCTGTCTATCCGTGCAAGGTAGCGGTTGTAAATACCGTTCTCGTCCGAAAGGTAAGTGTAAAAGCGCTTGTCGTATTGCATGGGCATGATCTCATTGGTGTATGGCGTATTTGTAAGCCTTCGGAGCAGAGTATTCTTAGCTTTGTAATCGTAGAGAAAAATGTCGGTATACGGAAGCAGGTGAGTGATGGTGTCTCTTTCGGTTTCCAGGTAGGTCATTACGTCGTAACGGATTGTATCATCAGGGCGGTTTGAGCTGAAGATAATTTCTGAGGAATTATTTGCAAAGCGGGGATGCAGATCGTCGTAAATGTCTTTGGTGATCGGCTCATAGGTGTGTGCGGCCACGTTGTAAACATAAATGTCGGTCTGGCCTTGAACCACGCCGGAAAACACGATCATTTTCCCGTTCTGTGAAAACGAAAGATCAAGAATCTTTTCGAGGTTAAAAAGCTGCTGTTTTTCAAATTTCTCCTCATCCATCATGTATGAATACATCATGTTCTTTCCTTTACTTTCAACGATGATGGCAAGCATCTTTCCGGTGGGGTGCCAGGCCAGCAGGGGATAGGAGTAATCCACTTTTTCGTCGAGGCGGCACTCGCGCTGCATGATTTTTTTTGCCTTGTTCTTTTCAAAGTCAAAAAGCCATACCCGGTACTGGCCCATGTAATTTGTTGTATAAGCGGCATATTTCCCGTCGGGGCTTATTTTAATATTCCCGTAAACGGTATTTTTTTTGAATTTTTTCAGAAGCGCTGTTGTTCCCGGTTGTTGCCGGCCCTGGTCGCTGTCGTTATACTGCTGTTCATAATATGCAAGCCATTCTTTGGAAAGATTCTTAAAAGAAACACCCAGTACATAAAGGAATCCGCTTTCCACGTTGCGGCTGACCTTTGAAAGGTAAACAATATTGGTAATGGCTGCTGGTCCGTATTTATCAGCGACATATTTCCAGATGGAATGTCCTGCATAGATGGCGTCGTCTCCCGAGAGGCTGTTGTACTTTTTATAGTCGCCCCGCAGTATCCCGTCTTTGACATGGTTGTCGATCTCTGCGCTCCATTCTTCGGAAATGTAAGAAATCAGGCCCTGCGAATACCAGGCCGGCATTGACATCAACGCTGAATTCTTTATCATGGAAGTGATCTTGCCGCCGTACATCATCTCGTCGATGATTACCTGTGCCATGCCTGCACGTATCTGTTTTTCAAAATCGCTGTGGCTGCCGTTGTAATATAAGAACACCTTGGTACCGACAATATGCGTCATTCCGCCGATGTTGTAATTGACCTCGCTGATGAGGCCGATGTTGCTTTCCTGCAGTTCTGAGAATTTGTTATAGATGATAAACTGTATCTTGTCTTCGAGGCTGTATTCAAGTTTTTTTTCGATCTCTTTCAGGTATTTGTCGGCATATTTGGCGGTATATACTGCCAGTTCTTTTCCGTTGAGGTAAAAGTAAGTGTCGAATTTCTCGAAGCGCATGAACGACCAGAAACGGTCGGTATATTGAACACGGTTTTTTCCGAAGTTCAGTTGCGAGCCGTTATAAAACTGCGCTTTAACTGAAAACCCGGATGTGATCAGCAGAAAAAAAATTAAAAATAATTTCAGGAGCCTGTGCATAACATTGCTACAATAATACCGTAAAGTTACTACTTTTTGCTATTAGATAGGCAAAACATTTCAAAAAAGTAGGTATTGGTGGAAACGCTGCAGGAACTTCTTTTATTGCAAAAAACATATTTCAACGTAAAAGGAAAACAAGACAAATGAGGGTTTTGCTGACAGACGGTTCTTTTACGGCAGTGGCTTTAATAAAATGAATTTATTTGGCCATATAGTAAAATGAAATTGAAAAAGGATAAAAAAAGCTTTCGTTTGGCAAAAAAATATCTTACATTTGTTAATAAATACAAAGGCATCTCTAATAACCTTGATCGGGCGCCTCTTAAAACAAAAAAGTTCGAGGCAGTCGAAGTTCTGAAAACCGCAGTGTAGTGAGCGTACATGCCTGTGCTGAGCCTGCCGAAAGCAAGGATTTGAAGAACAAAGACGAACGAAGAAATTTGAAGTTTTAGAGGCGCCTACAAACAAAGCATTTAAAACCTGATAATAATGAAAAAATTATTTTTACTGTTGTTTGGTATAACTCTTTTTGTTTCGATGGTGTCATATGCACAACCAGGCATTGAATGGCAAAAGAGTATCGGTGGCACAGGCATGGATTTTGGCAAAGGGCTTTGCGTTGGTAACGATTCCGCAGCGTATTATATTACAGGTTATACCAATTCCACTAACGGCAACATTGATACAAGTTTTGGAGGAATGGATATTTTCATGAGTAAGCTGGATCTTAGCGGCAATATTTTATGGACCAGGTCATACGGAGGGCTTGCCAATGATTATTCGCAAAGTATTATTTCCACCCGTGACAATGGAATTCTGATCTGCGGTTTTACCAATGATTCTGTATCTCCCGGAACTCATGGCGGGTTTGATGTGATGTTTATTAAAACAGATTCGTCAGGGAATCAGCAATGGATGAAATATTATGGCGGCAGCCAAAACGATGGCGATCATTTCGCTGATATCATTGAAACACCGGAAGGGGGATTTGTATGCATGACAGGGTCTGAATCTTACGACGGCGATCTGGACACTAATTATGGAAGTACGGATTTCTGGCTGTTTAAAACAGATTCACTCGGAACGCTGCAATGGGAAAAAAATTATGGCGGGACCGGTGATGAGGATGGCCACTGTATTCTTCCCATGCCCGACGGCGGATTTATTATTGATGGGCACACTGCCTCAAACAATATTGATGTTTCAGGCCTGCACAACCCTAATAGTGGGATACACGACGGCTGGGTTGTTCGTATCGACTCCTCCCATAACATCAGATGGCAAAAATGTATAGGAGGGTCTGAATTTGAACTTATCAACAAGATGTGCCTGGATAGTGCCGGCAATATTATTATTGTGGGATACACGGCATCCAATGACGGGGATATTGCTGGCAATCATGGAATGAATGATGTCTGGATCGTTAAAATGGACACGGCTGCAGGGAACTTATTATCCTCGAAAGTATATGGCGGGCCCGGTGATGACTATGGGCTTTTTTTATTAAAGAATGCGGATGCCGGCATTACGTTCAGCGGTTATTCAAATGCAACAGGCGGTGACGTTACCGGCAACCATGGCAATTTTGATTATTGGTTATTAAAAACTGATCAGCAGGGAAATATCATCTGGGAAAACTCATACGGAGGTACCGGGAGCGATCGGAATAACGGCATCAATGCAGCATGTGGAGATGGTGTCCTCATCTTTGGGCAATCAAATTCCACCAATGGTGATGTTACAGGAAATCAGGGACAGTTTGATTGCTGGGTTGCCAAACTAATGTGTCAGAAGCCGTCTGCATCATTTACCTGCACCCCCAATCCTTCATGCACAGGCGATTCCGTTTATTTTACAAATACGACTACCGGAGCAGATACCTATCATTGGTTTATCAATGGGGCGTTTTTTAGTAATTATATCAATACTTCGGCATTATTTACAGTGAATGGAAGGGATACTATTACGCTCCTTTCAAATTTCGAAAGTTGTTACGATACGGCTCAGCAGATAATTACAGTTAATCCCGGTCCTTTAGTGGAATTGGGGCCTGATACCACTATTTGTCAGGGATGTTCCATAGTACTTGATGCGGGAAATTCCGGGGCAACTTATCTATGGTCTTCAGGGGATACCACCCAGCAGGTTACTGTTTCGAATACAGATACGGTCTGGGTAATGGTTACCATGTATGGGTGCACCGGGTCGGATACCATCGCCGTTATTGTTGATACATTAACTGGTATCGGGAATGCTGACAAGAATAGTTTTTTGATTTTTCCTAATCCTACATCCGGTATTATCCGCATAAACCCTGGCTTCGGCGGCGAATATTTTCTTGATGTTTTATTGCCCGACAACCGTACGGTAAGTTCAACAGGCCCTTATTTCGGGGACACTGTTATTGAGCTTGATCTACGCGCATCAGGATGTTATATTGCCGTTCTGAAAAACCGGGAGGGTATTTTAGCCGTAAAAAAACTATTGTTGTATCGACCTTAATGATAGAATAAAATGTAAGCCCTTATTTTGTATTTTTTAGTCTAAAGTTTTAAGGGCATCTCTAACAACCATTATCGGGCGCCTCTAAAAACAAAAAGTTCGAGGCAGTCGAAGTTCTGAAAACCGCAGTGTACTTTGAGTACATGAGGATTTGAAGAACGAAAACGAACGAAGAAATTTGAAGTTTTTAGAGGCGCCCTTAAATAATTTCCACAGCTTTTTCTGCAACCCAGCCGTCGCTGCCGTTGGCAATTTTAATTTCTATCCAGGTTCCGACTTTATCAGTAATCTTAACTTTTGTGCCTTCGTGTATCACAAAAATATCCTGGCTGTTGTCATCGGGTGAGCTTTTCACATTTACGGTAGGTTCGAAAACGATCCCTTCCCGGGCGGTCTGAAGATTACGGTACTGGCTGTAAGCGTTGATCCCTGAAAAGAAAGCGGATACAAGGAACAATAAGCCGAACCAGAAAAACAGCTTGCGTATGGCTATGGTATTGCCAATCAGGTAAATTGCGGCCGAAACAAAAAATACAAACAAAAATATCAGGGCAAGGATGCCCCAGGTATCCACCGAAAACCATTGCTGAAAGCTCTCCCACCAACGTTTGTAAAAGGGCAGGGGCAACTCTTCGATTTTATCAATGATCTTGGTATTGGCAACATTGATGTTGAATTGGATCTTCTCTTCAGAAGGGTCCAACTTTCTGGCTTTTTCGTAATAAAGCAGCGCTGAAGGATAATCATTGGTTTTAAAATAGGCATTACCCAGGTTGTAGTAAAGTTCAGACGATTGGTAATTGTTTTTAATGACCTGCTGATATAATTCGATGGCCTCCTTAAATTTATTTCCGGTGTAAGCATTGTTCGCTCTGGCAATGATATCCTGATTGACAGACGCTGATGCAAACTGGACTAAAAAAACAATAACGACAAGTATGATTAGTTTTTTCATGAGGAAATTATTTTTTGCCAAAGGTTTAAGCGTTTGCCACAGATTGGCAGCGAGCATAAGAACCGTGGAGACACGGAAAGCATGGAGTCCGCCATGGCAGACAGGGAGAATATCTCTGTGCCTCTCTGTGTTCTCTGTGTCTCTGTGGTTTTTTTCATTTTTTTTAATTTGTGTCTTGGTGGCTTATCTTCTTATTTGAGTTCCCTTTCTGTTTTACTGATGATCTCTACGGCTTCATTGTATAATGTTTCCATGCCCTGGGTTGCTTCGGTGGGAGCAAAACGCGCAAACTCACAATTATCAAGTATTTCAATGAATTTATTCCGGATATTTTCTTCGATGTTTTTTTGCACCAGTGTTTCACGGGCTGCATCTAAGGACAGTTCCGACAATGGAATCGAAAATTTATCGCAGATATAACCCCATAGTGCCCTCGATAGCTCCTGGTAATAGTTTTCCCGCTGGTTTGCTTTCATGAATGTATTGGCCTGTTTCAGCCGTTTCAGTGCCACCTTGGTGGCTTGCCTGTGCCTGAGCAATGAGGTATTACTCCGTAATTTGATATAACGCCGCATCAATATTACAAATGCGATGAACAATACGATGGGTAAAATAAACAACAGACAATACCATACAGAACCGAAAAAGAAATATCCCTTAGGATAAACTTCAAAATTTTTGTTCTCTATAAATTTGATATCACTGCCGATATATTTTATGTCTTCTTTATTTCCACCGGAGAAGTATGACCCACCGCTGCCATCGCCTTTACCCACTTTCAGATTTATCTCTCCCGAAGTCAGGGTTACATAGGTTCTCTTATTTTTGTCGTAATAGCTTAAGGTTACCGGTTTGAGTTTGAAATTGCCCTGTGTGCGGGGAATGATAAGATAAGAAAAGGTTTTCGAACCGGATATTTCATTTCCCGGGGAAATGTTTTCAGTGATCTGGGGGTCGTAAACTTCGAAATCGGGAGGAAATTCGATGTTCAGGTTGTCGATCAGATTTAAGTTGCCTTTGCCGCTTAGCTTTATTGTCAGGTTGACGGCATCATTGGCTTTTACTTCAGATTTGTCCAGGCTGGATTCCATGCTGAGGCTGCCTGTCAGTCCGCAGAAATCATCGGGCTGGCCGCCCGGAAGGTCTGAAACATTGATGCTCAAAGGATTTGATTTCAGCTTTTTCTTTACTTCCTGATACCCGCTGGTAAAAGCATTCTGAAAGAACGGATCGTTGAAGAACGGGTCGTTGAAGAAATTCCCGAAAGGATTATTGGCTTTTTTCTTGACAAGTATTTGTGCGATAGCTTCTACCTCGAGCGGATCGACCGTCAGCCTTCCTGACTTCTGCGGAAACAACGCTACTTTGCGGATCTCGGCAACCACATATTTTTGTCCGTTCACCGTCTCGTTATACTGAACGGCTTTGTCCTTATCTTTCATCAGGTCATACGACCAAAATCCGGAGAACGACGGCAGTTTCTGAATGGCATATTGTGAAACGGGGATGCGTGTATAGATCTTATACGTTACCGTAAGTTGTTCGCCCTGCATCACATTTGTCTTATCCGCATAAACTCTTACAAACAGGTCTGTTGCTGAGGCATCAGCGGTTTGCCCCTGCTGGGTTTGCTGTGATTGTTGTGACTGTTTGTTTTGTTGCTGATTGTTTTGAGCGGTTCCGGTATTTGAAACATCGATGGTAAGGGAATTTGAAGATATCCACTGCCCGCTTACCTTGACTTTTGCCGGATCGATAGTGAATTTTCCTGCTTTGGTGGGCGATATGGTATATATCCAACTTTCGCGGCTATCCACAACAGATTTGCCATTAATAAAAGAAATATTGCTGCTGGAGGATTTGAACGGCCCGCTAACATTGAAACCGCTGAAAGAAGGCGGCTGAAAACTTTCCGCCTGCCCACCGGAAAAGGTAAAGGTAACCTGCACAGAATTGTTCAACCCTATACTTGTTGAACTTGCTGTCGCTGTTAGTTTCTGCGCATATGAAAATTCAGGCCTTACTGTAAAAAGTATCGTTGCAATTACTAAAATGAATTGTAAATATTTCCTGTTAACCATTTTCATATTTTTTCCTGCATCAATTTTTTAATTTCCTGCTTCCTACTTCCTTGCCGTGATTGACTTCTTAATTTCAACTCCCAACTCCCAACTCCCGACTCCCGACTCCCAACTCCCAACTCCCAACTCCCAACTCCCAACTCCCGACTCCCAACTCCCAACTCCGAACTCCCAACTCCCGACTCCCAACTTTTACCATAGGATATAGCTAAGAAAAATATTTTCTTTTCCTGTCGAAATTTTTCCTATC
>Ga0209098_1000418_pt1 | contig 47050 bp, 45 predicted proteins | sample AD_JPNHW1_MetaG_FD_184429 | JGI IMG/M metagenome (GOLD analysis project Ga0209098, IMG submission 184429) | Active sludge microbial communities of municipal wastewater-treating anaerobic digesters from Japan - AD_JPNHW1_MetaG (SPAdes) (version 2) | ecosystem: Engineered > Bioreactor > Anaerobic...
GGGACAAACCAGTTTTCCCCGGGAGAGGACGCCACAATCACGGTCGTCCTCCAGAACAGCGCAACAAACACGACCAAAACTCTGGGCCAGGCCACATTAGCCGATGATGACATATCAACCACTGCAAAACTCGTCACGGTCGGTCTTTCTGCCGGTAACGCCCCGGTCGTCGTCAAGACCGAACCTCAGGCCCTTGGCGACATCCGGAGTTCCGGGAGAGCCACAGCCCAGTTCTCGGCAAAGATCACAAACGGCGCAACGCTTGGAGAATACCAGCTCCCCCTCTTTGTCCAGTACCAGTATCTGGACAATAATATCCGGGATCAGGAAACAAGCGCCACGATCCAGTATAATTACGCACTGGTCAACAAGACACTCCCGCTCACGATAAAAATCAAACCGGAAGTCCGGATTGATGTGCTCGATGCAGTAGCATCAGATATCGCAGTCGGATCCGAGGGTTACGTTAACCTGACAATCAAAAATGTCGGGAACGACAACGGTAAAAAAGCGACCGTCAGGCTCATCCGGAACGGCAACAGCGCCGTAATCCCGACCGACAACAACGTGTTTATCGGGAATTTCCCCAAAGATGGGGTAGTCTCATGCCTGTACAAGGTTTCGATCACAACCGATGCACAGGCGCAGACCTACCCGGTTGATGTTGCGGTGACCTACACAAACGCTGAAGGCGATACGGTTACTTCGGCGACTGAAACTGTCGGCATACCGGTTGGCGCCAAACTCCAGTTTGCCATTACTTCACCACCAGCTGTTATCGAGCAGGGAAAAACCACCGTAATCACGGTCGAATACAAGAACCTTGGGACAATCACGGCACATGATGCACAGGCCCGGCTCTCAACCGTTGATCCGTTGTCAAGTTCAGACAGCCTCGCATATCTTGGCAGTGTCCCCCCCGGCGGGAAAGTGACCGCACAGTACAGGATCAGCGCTGCTGGTGGGGCAACCCCGGCTACGTATTCCCTTGATACCGAAGTCAGGTACCGTGATGCTCTTGACAACAGCCAGACAACGGATGTCTTCAAGGCAGATGTCACAGTAGTGCCCCGCCCGGCATCCGATGCCATTGTACCGCAACTCGGCATACTGGCGGTTATTGCGGTAATTCTTTGTGCAGCCGGGTACTACGTCTTTGTAATGAGGAAGAAACAGTGATGTTCGGGTGGAACGGGGCGCTGCCGGCGCCGGGGATTCGGACGATCCGGGAAATGCGTCCTGTTCTTGCAGATCCCGCATGTACTGCAAGCGACCCGCTCTATTACATGTACCGTGACCTTGCCCGGTCAGAATATGACCGACAATGGCTTTCCCGGCACATGCTCCGCTATGACATTACTGTAATCCCTCCAAAAGATCTTTGTGGGGAGTGGGTCAAGACCAAAGGGCATTACCACCCGGCAAATCCCACGGGCACCGGGTACCCGGAACTGTATGAAGTCCTTGAAGGAAGGGCACAGTTCCTCATCCAGTCCCGCCGTCTTGATGATGTTGTCCTTATCACCGCCGGCACCGGCGCTCATGTGATCATCCCTCCGGGCTATGGCCATATCTCAATCAATCCGTCACCGGATACCACACTTGTTATGGCAAACCTTGTCTCCACAGGTTTTGAAAGTGAGTACGGGGAGTACGAGACCCTTCATGGAGCTGCCTGTTATGTCATGACCGACGGGCGGATTATAAAAAACCCCCATTACCCGTATGTCCCTTCAGTAAGGAAAATTACCTGTCAGAAAGGACAAGGATCATCCGGCCGCGCCTGCACGGGACCGATCTACTCACTTATTGGCGACAACGAAGCGCTTGCTTTCTTAAACGAGCCGGAAAAATACCCGGATGTTTTTACGGGACTGTTAAAAGACTAGGAGTTGCCCGGCGCTTGTGGGCGTTTTTCTGTGCCCTTTCGAGCACTTTTTCTTCTGCCGGGGATACTGCCTTCCAGCCGTTTAACTCAAGGTTTTTAAGCGCTGCATCGATTTCGGCATAGGAAAGCCCAATCTCCGCTTCATCGCTCTGGCCGGCCCAGAGCCCGGCGGAAGGAATTTTTGTTATGATCTGATCCGGGATTTTCATCTCCCGTGCCATTTCGTACACGTCTGTTTTGTACAGGTGGAGGATAGGCTGGATATCCGCTGCATTATCCCCGTACTTTGTGGAGTACCCGAGCATGTACTCGCTTCGGTTGGAGGTGCCGCATACCAGACGGCGGTCGCGGTTTGCATAATAATACAGGACCGTCATCCGGATACGGGCCATGAGGTTCCCGAGCAGATAGGGGGATTCAACAAAGCCCGGCAGGGTTTGATAGGCTGCAAGTAACGGGTCGATACTTATCAACCTGTGTTCCATGCCAAGGCCGGCGCAGAGTTCCTGTGCATCTTTTACATCCTGCGGGTTGCTCACTTTTGTCGGGAGCAGGAGCCCGAGCACCTTGTCCGGCCCTATGGCCCGGCAGCAGAAAGCAGCAGCAACTGCTGAATCAACCCCGCCGGAAATACCGAGAACGATCCCGGTACACCCGCTGCTCCAGTAGGCATACCGGATCATCTGCTCGACCTGCCCCATCCTGCACCCCAGTTCTGCGGCCATATTTTATTCCCTGTTAGAATAAGCGGATGAATTTTTTTAACTGATCGGTGTTTCCTGCCACAATCACCGAATCCCCTTCCCTGAGCACTTCATTGTCATTTGGTGCAACAATAACCCGTCCCGGCGCTTCAATACCAAGGAACCTCACACCGCATGCACCGGTAACATCCCCTGTTGTCATATCCGTCGGGTGACGGATCTGTTTTAAGACAACACTCTCGCCATCCGGGAGATCGACAAGGACCGTGATTGTACCGGCAAGCACAATCCTGCCGACAGTCTGGCCCCCGATGCGGGGCAGTAGCGCGACGTAGTCCGCCCCTGCACGATAAAGTTTCTCCACTGATGCAGGCTCGTTTGCCCGGGCAAGGATGCGGATGCCGGGATTTAAGTTACGTGCCATCAGTGTCGTAAAGATGTTCACGTCATCGTCATTGAGCGCGACAATACAGAACCGTGCCTCGCTGATCCGTGCCTCACGGAGGATATCCTCGTCCTCTGCATTGCCGATTACCTCGTCCACATCATACTTTTTCGCATCGACAACCACACAGGAGATGCCGGATGCCACCATCTCGGCATATGCCGCAGATCCCACATCACCGAACCCCGCGATGACGGCATGCCCGATCTGTTCTTTTCTGACCTCCAGTTCTTCATGGACTGCACGGCGGAGAGCATCTACTTTGCCGAACAAAAAGAACGAGGTGGTGGTATCGATTGTTTCGGACGGTTCCGGGCGGGAGACAAACCTCCCTGCTTTCCAGATAAACGGGGCGATAATGCCGTATTTCCCGAACAGGTCAAGTTCACCAAGGGTTTTTCCTGCCGCCCTGCTTTCGGGCATTACCGGGATATGGATTAGCCGGAGATTCTTTTCCGGGAATTCATCGACATTGATGGTAAGCCGGTCAAGCCCGGGGATGGACGGTTCGGTATCCCCTGCCGGGTTGAGGATGGCATGCCGCGCAAGGATCCGCCCGGTGACATGCTTTGGAGAGAGCACATGCTCAGCCCCGGCATACCGGAGGTACCGGTCAAACGAGATTTTGTCGACAATCGTGATAATTCGTGCCGATGTAATTCCCCGTATCCCAAGTACAATGCTTGCCGTCCTCCGCTCGTTCTCGCAGAGGATTACGAAATCCGCGTTTTTGATCCATGCCTGTTCCCATGTCTGCGGGTCGTCATAGTCGCCCCATATGACAAACGCTCCCCTCCGGTGTTTCCGGGCAAGTTCGCGTGCCGCAGATTCATTCTCTTCTACAAGGAGCACCTCCTTGTCCGAGAGAGACAGGCTTTCAAGGAGTGCCCGTGACAATTCTCCGTTCCCAATGATAACGGTGTGGCCTGAAAGGGGGTGCGGGGTTCCCCGGGCCGGTGCCGAACGGAGCATCGCGACGAGATACGGGGTGAGGATGAGGGGGATAACCATGAAGATCATGATAACCCCGGTGAGGATCATAATGGCAGTAAAAAGGATTGTCAGCTGGTTATTAAACGGGAGAAGCCATCCGTAACCGGTGGTCGTGATGGTTTCCATGACAAAAAGAAATGACTGCGACCAGTCAACGGGTTTTCCCTCAAAAAGCGGGTAGATCGCATGAAAGACAGTCGTATAAATGGCAATAAGGAGAAGAAATGAGAGAAAATAGACCAGTACCCTCATCCTGGGCGAAGTGCGGATAATTCTCCAGGCAATACTTTTCCTGTCTTTCATGTCAGGGCCCTCCGATCAAATTTCCGGCGAATGGCGCATGATTCACAACCGCCTCCCATGACCGGTTCGCCGCATTCCGGGCATACCGGGGGTGGTTCCTGTCTGGCAGCGATACCCGTAAGAGTCTGGGCAAGGTTTGCGAGCGCGAACTTTGCGGCCGGGTGCCGACGGTCATAATTATCCAGCGCTGCTTTTGCATCCGGTGCACAATAATCGCCGTCGGGACCGCATGGGGGCGGCAATACATCGCAACCAGCACATTCCCGGTGGAGTTTTGCGTAAAGGACCACTTCAGGAGCCGGGATACCCATGAACGGCCGGATCAGGGGGATGCGGGTTTTTCCAGGCACTTCAGAAGAAAACAGTGTCCGTTCTGACGTTCCTGAAAGCAGATCGGAAAAAAATGCGCAGGCGCGTTCGTCAACGGCGGTGGCACATGCGCCCAGGGTAGCCCCGTGTGCTTCTGCAATCTCCCCGATAAAATCGTTTGTGAGCACCCGGCAGATCCGGCCGGCGGCATCGCTGCCATTCTGATGCACGATCTCATCAAGTGTCGTACCGTACCGCTCCACAAACGAGCCACAGAACCATTCGACCCCGCAGGAGGCTGCCACCGTGCGGGCCTGTTCCGGCGCCGGGTTGCCGCTTTCCCCGGTATCTATTGTGACCGCAAAAAGCCGGACATCACGGCGGTTTGCAACGAGTTTTGCAAGGAACACCAGCAGTGCAGCGCTCAGAGCACCACCATCCAGCACAGCGGCAATGTGGTTGCCCGGTTGCAGCCAGCCGTGCGAGCGGATGGTGTGCTTGGCTTTCGTCTCAAAATCTACAAAAAAATGTGACCTGCACAGATGCTTTCCTGAATAGGGCTGGTATACCACCGGCTCGCGCCGGCATGCATCGCACTGCATAAGGGGACAGATCCGATCTGATCTGGATAATTATAGATGTTTAAGGTTGTGCTGCTACGGCGACAGCGGTTATTTGAGGCCACAATTTTTTTAGTCTGCCATATAACCACTGTAGCAATCATGGTCGTGTCACCGGAGCAGATCCGCAGTCTCCATAAATATGAAAAAAAGATCCTTGCTGCGCTTGAGCGCCTGATGAAGCGGTACGAGTGGGTGCCGCTTGAAAACATCAGGGAGACGACGGGACTCTCCGAATCTGAGGTCAATTACCGGCTGTCCCGGCTTATCCGGTGGGGAATGGTGCGGTTCAACGCGGTGCCGTATGACGGGTATGCGCTTGTCTTTGGCGGATACGACACGCTTGCCCTCACGACACTTACAAAAAAAGGCGTTATCTCGGCACTGGGCCAGAAAATCGGGGAGGGCAAGGAGTCGGTGGTGTTCGATGCGCTTGGCCTTGGGCCGGTCGCAATCAAGTTTCACCGTATCGGCCAGCGGTCGTTTAACACGCCCCGGGTCAAACGGGAATACATGCCGGAGAGCAGCCATTGCCCGTGGTTGCTGGCCTCCAGGCTCTCTGCTGAACGTGAGTACCAGGCGCTTACGCTTCTTCACCCGAAAGTCTCTGTCCCGCTTCCCATCGGCCAGAACAGGAACGCTGTCGTCATGGCATTGATTACCGGGCAGAGCCTTGCACGGTGCCGGCTTACCGATCCCCGTGCTATGCTGGATTCGATCCTTGCAAACGTGCGGGAAGCATACAAGGCCGGCGTCATCCATGCGGATCTTTCTGAATATAATATCCTCATTGAGGACGGGAAATGCATCATCATCGACTGGCCGCAGTGGATGGAGACATCACATCCCAACGCCATGACAATTCTCGAACGCGATGTCAGCAATATCCTCGCTTTCTTTGTGCGGAAATACAAACTTGAGTATGACCCCGGAGAAGCACTGCGATGCGTGACCGGTTGAGTGTTTTTGGGATCGATATTGTAAAAGGCTCGGTGCGGTCGCGGTCAAAACGACCGATGTATGCTCTTGTCCGCATGATTGGGAAGGAGATCATAAGCGAGAGCACGGTTTCGATGTTCCGGCTTTTCAGGCTGCTTTCCGAGGAACGTCCTGACATCCTTGCCGTTGACAGCCTTCAGGAGATCGCAACCGATCAGCACGAACTTTTCTTCTTTTTACAAGGGCTTCCGCCCCAGACAAGGCTTGTTCAGGTAACCGGCGGCGAGAAAAAAGAGACGCTCGGAAAAGTTGCCGCCCGGTTCAACATCAGTTTCGACCGGTTCGATCCGTTTGCCGAGGCCCGCACTACTGCCCGGGTTGCGTCGCTTGGCGCCGGTGCTGAGGTTATCGCATTCGAGAACGAAAGCGAGATTGTTGTAAGCCGGCACCGGTCACCGGGCAGGGGCGGGTGGAGCCAGAACCGGTATGCACGGAAGATCCATGGTGCCGTCCAGCTCAAGGGCCGGGAGATCGACATGCAGCTTGCGGCCGCCGGACTCCGGTACGAGAAGAAAGAGACAAAGGCGTTCGGGGGGTGCAGCCGGGTGGCGTTCCGTGTCTTTGCTGTCCGGGGGCAGGTCCCGGTCCCGACATATCGTGGAGCCGATGTGCAGGTCAGGATCAGCGGAAAAAGGCTTGAGCGGATCCGGTTCCGGCCGTTGTCAGGGAAACCCCGGTACCTGATCGTGGGAATCGATCCCGGTACGACGACAGCGGTTGCGGCTCTTGACCTTGACGGGAACCTCATGCACCTTGAAAGTTCCCGGCAGATGAACATGTCCGGAGTGATCGAGGCCCTGTACCGGGTGGGAAAACCTCTTGTCATCGCATCCGATGTGCAGGAAATGCCGTATTCGGTCGAGAAGATCCGCCGGGCGTTCTCGGCAGTTGCATATACCCCCCGCCAGGATACGAGTGTCGAGGCAAAACTTGAGCTTACAGCAGGTTTCCCGTATGCAAACGTACATGAGCGGGACGCACTCTCGGCAGCGCTTGATGCGTATCTCCAGTACCAGAACAAGTTCCGGAACCTCCTCCGGCGCGTCCCCCCGGCTCATGATCTTGATGAAGTCAGGGCACGAGTGATCCGGGGGCAGTCGCTTGATCAGGTAATCCTTGATATGAATGGCGGGGCTTTGCCGTCTCCTGTACCGGAAGCACCCCCGGCACCGGTTGCGGCGCAGCATGACGAACGCGTCCGGGTGCTGGATGGCATGGTAAAACGCCTGCGCACGTATGTTGCCGAACTCCAGGAAGAGGTAAAGACAAAGGATTACGAGATCCACCGGCTCCAGGGCCGGCTCCGGACCATGCACGATACGCGTGACGTGCAGCTGGCAAAGGATGCCGAGGTCGTAAAACTGGACTCCATCATAAAAGGCTTAAAAAAACGGCTGAGGAAAGAAGAGCGTCACAGCCGCACACTTGCAAAACGGGTGGAACGGATCAGGACCTTTACAGAGCTCACTGTTGATGGTGAGGCGCTGCCGGTAAAAGTGATGGAAGCGCTTACAAAAGAAGGCCTGCGCCGGCTCATTGACGATACCGGTATCCGCGAAGGAGAGATTGTCTTTGTGCAGCGCACGGACGGATGGGGACGGAGCGTGGTAAAAGATCTTGCAGATCTGTCGATTCGGGCTATTGTCATCCATGCCCCGGCTCCCGGCGAACGTGATCCTCAGATAGTCCCCGCGTTCCGCGAGGCAGGCATCCCCCTGCTATCAGATACCGATGCCGGTGTGCAGGTCAGGGGCAAAGTGGGGCTTGCCGCAAAAGACCGGTTCGAAGCCGCTCTTCTCCGGTGGCAGGCTGAGCAGGCGCAGTTTTTACGCGAGAAGAAATCGAGCCAGATCGAGCACATGTTCAAGGAGTACAAGAGCGAACGGGGAAAGGAAGTGCGCAAAGGGGGAAAATGACCAATGGATGACCGGGAACTCTTAAAGACCGTGATGGGGATTGTCGGCGAGGAGAACTGCCGCGACGACTGCGCCGTGCTTCCGTGCGGTGACGGGTATATGGTGGCGACGACCGACATGCTCCACAAGACGACTGATTTTGTTGATGGCATGACTGACTGGCAGATTGGCTGGATGAGCGCAGCGGTAACAATCAGCGATATTGCAAGCATGGGAGCGGCGCCGAAATATGTGCTCATCGCGGTGGGACTTTCCCGGTGGGAGCAGCTTGCGGGCGTGATGCAGGGAGCACAGGACTGCTGTAAAAAGTCCGGGGCGGCAATCATTGGCGGGGATATCGATCATCATGATGAACTCACGGTCGTGACAACCGGCCTTGGTCTTGTGGAACGTGCGCATCTTGTTCAGCGGACCGGTGCACGGCCGGGGGATCTCGTCTGTATAACCGGCGTCCCGGGACAGGCACAGGCATGGCTTGACGGCTATAAACAGTTTGAAAAAGCGCTTTTCGAACCGCAGCCCCGGGTGGAAGAAGGCCGCAGGCTTGCACTTGGCGGGGTAACTGCGATGATGGACGACAGTGACGGGATTGCGCTGTCTCTCTACGATCTCATGAGCGTCAATGACTGCGGCTTTTCGATAGAATCCGGTAAGGTCCCCCGCCCCGCCGGCATCCCGGAACCACAGTCACGCGAGCTTGCCTTGTATGGCGGCGGGGACTACGAGCTGATCTTCACCCTGCCCCCGGACCGGTATCCTGTATCCGGTGTTCCCGTGACGGTGATTGGAAAAGCAATTGCCGAAAAGGTTGTGTTTGCTGATGGCATGCCCATGGAAAAACGGGGATACCAGCACCGGTGGTCATAACGGGATTAAAATCCGACCGGTTTTTCGCATTTCACTTAAATACAAATAACAAAAGATACTGGATAAGCAACAGGTCTCTTTGCCAATCATGGATTCGCTGGAAAGCAAACTAAGCCGCCTCACCCCGGATCAGCACCGGGAGGTTGAGGATTTTGTCGACTTTTTAATCCAGCGGGCGGAAGGGATCCGCGTCACCGTGCAGGTTTCCTCCCACGATACGCAGCCTCTTACAAAGTCTGTCGCACCCCCGCTAATCATTACGGACCCTGTCGTGGCTGACGAACCTGTCATTTCACCCCGGCCTGTCGAGTACGCTCCCCCGGCTCCGCCTGTCGCACCAGCCCGCCAGGCTGAATCCCCGGTAATCATACAGGAAATCGGTGGGGGAGATGCAGGTGACAGCAGGGATGGGTACCTGGATTACGGCACGTTTGAAAAATCCACCCCCTCCCCTCTACCCCCTTCGCCTGCGGATGAAGCCGTAAAGAAAGTAAAAAGAAGGCTGATCCAAAAAAGCGAACAGGCGCAAAAGAACCAGCTGCTGGACTGGATTGACTAAACCAAAAATCCGGATGAGATCTTTTCTTCGTTGTCTTCGGCGGTTTCAATACTTTTTTTGACCCCGCAGATATCCCGGATTGGATTGTAATAGCGCTCTTTTTAGATCCCTGGCAGTTCTTACTATCTGTTTTCAGGAACGTTTGAGGCAGGCATCGCGGTCGCGGATATGAACTGGAAATCCATGCCAAGAACCGGTAAACGCACGGCAGGTGTTTCAATACCTCAAAAAATGCAAAAAACGATGGACTCGACGGGATTCGAACCCGTGGCCTTCACGTTGCAAACGTGACGATCTACCCCTGATCTACGAGCCCTTGTGTGGCATATACTTTTTTTGCGGATTCCTTATAGTTGTTACTGATCTTTCCTGTAAAAAAAGAAAAAAACCGGGTATTGCTATGTGCCGGGCGCTTATGGTTTTGAATTCTTATGGTAGATCGTAAAGATGGTGACACACGCACCGATCACAGCGGTGATGATACCGAGCACTGCCGCCACTACCGCAGGACTTGACCAGATGGGGGCAGGTTCTGTAGTAGTAGTTACGGCAGGTGTTGATGTCGGAACCACCGTTGCACTTTCACGCGGGGCAAGCGATCCAAATGCCGTGATGGTGCCGCCGCCAACGATTGTAATTGTGGCATCGTAATCATAGTAACCGGTGAGTGCCAGTTTCAGCGCATGGCTGCCGGCAGAAATACCGGTAAGGTCGACCGGCGCAATTCCTTTATACACGCCGTCAATGTATACGTTCGCGTTGAGCGGCGAGGAATATACTGACACATTCCCGTATGCAGATTCCCCGGAAGTGACCGTTGTTGCTGCTGTTACCGCAGTTGTGGGAATACTTGTTTCCGGTACCGTTGTTGTTGCAGGGATCGTCGTCTCCGTTACAACAACCGTGCCGCGAAGCGCAATCAGGTGGGTAATCAGACGCTCGTTTATCGTATCCGCTTCGGTACTGCCAAGGTATGTTGTATCTGCCGGAGGCAGCCATGCAACGACGTACCCGTTCCCGTATTTGGTAAAGAGCAGGGCGGGATCGCCGTTATCAAAACTCATGAGTGTTGTCGCACTGTCCCGCGCCACGTATTTAACGCGGGTTGTAACATTCGATGCAGCGGAGAAGTAAGATGGCATCCCGGAAAAGATATCTTTTGAAAGCGTCGAATTGGGGTTTGTCACGTTCAGCGTAAGGCTCCCCGGCGCCGTTCCTGCAGTCCGGGCGGGCAGGATATCTGTGAACCGCAAAAGATCTTTATCGGTCACGACAAGGATCTTACCGGATTTTACAGCTGTTTCAAGTTGTGTAACGGTATTCTGGCTGTATCCTGCGTCACCGGTAATAAAGAGGACGTCGGTTGATGAATTGGTAAAGCACGAAAGATCGGAATCAAGTCCGACACCCGCATCTCCTGGAAGAGTACACACAACGGTGAATGTATCTGCATGGAGGGCCGGATCAAATCCCGCGCTGTTGCCATATATGGCAGTATTAATTGCTGCGACCGGCATCACCAGCAAAAGGATGGTGCACAGGATCGCCGCACCTGTGTTCAGGGTAAATGATGATGATGTTGCCATTTGCAAATCTCCTGTTTTAGTCATTGTTGGCCGGTTACCTTGTTGATATTTTCGCATCCCAAAGGCAGTACCTGTATCTTTTTGGTTTTATTTGTGGCCAGTCCCTGCAACACAGAAGATGAAGAATTTATAATACCGAGCCTAAAAATTGAGAAGAGCCGGGAAAACGTTTTGTTACATGACCCCGGAGAAACCGGAGATTCTTTCATGGTAAAACTCATTATTGAACCTAAAAAAGCAAAGGACGGGCAAATCGAATATATCGTCACGTATCACGATGTGAAGGCCGATAACCAGTTCACCGTTACAACCACAAACGATCTTAACGAGGCCGTACAGCGCCTGAAAGAGACGCTTGAAAGCGAAGCAAAGATCCTTTCTTCGAAATAAAAAATCTTTTAATTTTCCTGTTTTTGAGTCGTGAGAGTCCTGTATTAATTCGTACCATTTTTCACGGATTCCTGGTGTTGCACCGGAAATCCGTCGGGTAATCCCTCGAAAAATGGTTCCCTCTTGTGTAAAAAATCGAGAAAATAAAAACGAATGGACCCGGCGGGAATTGAACCCGCGGCCTTTACGTTGCGAACGTAACGATCTACCCCTGATCTACGAGCCCGAGGAATTGTGGTATTACAATTCTCCCGCGGATGGAATATAGTTATTGCTGGTAGTTCCACTGCGGGAAAAAAGTATATTTAGAGAATAATCTCGATGTCGAGTTTCTCTGCGAGTTCCTTGTAACGGTTCCGGATGGTGACTTCAGTGACCCCTGCCACTTCTGCCACCTCGCGCTGGGTGCGCCGCTCGCCGCCAAGGATGGACGAAATGTAGATGGCTGCTGCTGCAACCCCGGTCGGGCCCCTGCCGCTTGTCAGCTCGCGTTCCCCTGCCTGACGGAGGATCTCGACCGCACGGCTCTGTACCTCTCCTTTGAGCGTAAGCCCGGAGCAGAAACGGGGCACGTAGTCAATCGGGGAGGTCGGAAGGAGTTTTAAGCCAAGTTCTCTTGAGATAAACCGGTACGTCCTTCCAATCTCTTTTCGTGAGACACGGGACACTTCTGCAATCTCATCGAGCGTACGGGGTACACTGCACTGGCGGCAGGCCGCGTAAAGAGCCGCTGCTGCGACGCCTTCAATACTCCGGCCCCGGATCAGGTTCTTGTCAACCGCGTCACGGTAGACCACAGCTGCGGTCTCACGCACGTTTCTCGGCAGACCGAGTGCCGAAGCCATACGGTCAAGTTCCGAGAGTGCAAAGGCAAGGTTTCGTTCCGTCGCGTTGCTGACACGGATCCGGCGCTGCCACTTGCGGAGACGGTAGAGCTGGGCGCGGTTCTTTGACGAGATCGCACGGCCGTATGAGTCCCGGTTGCGCCAGTCAATCATCGTAGACAGACCCTTGTCGTGGATGGTAAAGGTCATCGGTGCGCCGACTCTTGACCTCTTCATGCGCTGGTCGTGGTCAAATGCACGCCACTCCGGGCCCCGGTCGATAAAGTCATCATCGATGACAAGCCCGCAGTTCTGGCAGACCAGTTCTGCACGTTCGTAATCGTGGACAAGCTGCCTGCTACCGCACTCCGGACACACAGTCTCGGTGTGGTTTTCTGCCTTCTTTTCCTGCTCTTTAACTTTAATACGCGATTTAAGTGCTTCTCTTTCTGACTGGAGAAGTTTTAATTTCTCTATTTCCTGCATCCGCCTTCACCATTCTTTCTCTTGTTGTTGTCTTCGCTGATCCAAAACGGGCATTCACGGGGCTGCGGTTTTCCCTCGCAAACACTTTTTCGCCCGGAACGACGCTGCACGGACCGTTGGTGAGAACAAGGGCATAGGGAGATTTGACGCTACCAAAGACGTCCATGATCTTCCCCACCGGTTTTGTCCTCCGGTCCATCACTTCGCTGTACAACCCGGGGAGCTGGGCGGCATCGCACTGGATAATAAGCATCCTGCGTCCATAGGTGCTCATCGCTCGGCCAACAACCTTCACACAACAACCTCGGGGGGTAATACAAAGTGCCAAATTAATTTAGTAATCTATATATGTAAGTCGTTACGGTATTTAAATATTGCGTGAAAGTATAAATAGAAATTTCAGGAATTGAGGAACCTGTCGATATTTAAAGACATAATGTCTGAAGTTTCCTTTGCGGTCAGTCCGGCACCCTGCAGAACGATCTGTCTGCTTGTTTTATCCAAAAGATCGCCCGGTGCATGCGCGTCTGAGTCCACGACCAGCTGGCATGATGCTTCGCGAGCAATCATCGCCACATGGCCATTTGTCCGGTTGTGTCCGCCCCGGGACGTGATCTCAAGAGCAATTCCGTTCTCACGTGCCAGGCGTGCATCCTCAATCGTTATGAGTCCCGGGTGGGCGAGCACGTTTACGTCCGGGCATATGCAGGCTGCATGGTTGGTGCCGGGTGCAACCGGTTCAACCGGTGTCTCCCCGTGGACGACAACGATCTCCGCTCCGGCTTCGCGTGCCTGCCGGGCAACAAGTGCAATCTGGGCCGGGGGCACATGCGTAATCTCAACCCCGCACAGGAGCCTGACGCCAAAGAGCCGGGCGGATTCCCGGACGTTTAAGAGCGTCTTTACGACCGGCACTGCATTTGATAGATCTACGTGATCGGTGACCGCGACCGTGGTATATCCGAGCACCGACATGCGCCGCACCAGTTCAATCGGGAGCATTTCGCCATCGGAAAGTATTGAGTGGGTGTGGAGGTCATAGAGGCCGGTCACCGTTTCACCACCATGCTTTTGGCAACTTTTTTGATGAGTTCCCCTTTTTTGCCGGTCCATGTAACAATAACCCTTCCTTCATGCCGGATCCAGTAGGACGGGTGGTGGTGCTCTTCGGTCTGGCAGGGAATGCCGAGACGATTTAGGGCCCGTTCGATATCTGCGGCCACCGGTCCTTTCGCGCCAAGCGTTCGCGGGACCCTCCGCCCCTCTTCACGCGTGAGGGACGCGTTAAAATAGCAGGGATACAGGATGCACTCGCCTTTTTCCATTGTATAAAAAGTATGGGGGTCAAGATATAAACACTGTCCGCTCAAAAGTACAGGTATGCATCATATCGACGTCAAAATGGAGAAAGATGTATACGACGTCAACAACGCGATAGCGGACGGAAATGCGAAGCACTTAAAAGACCACGGGATCCGGGCCTTTGACCTGCTCGGCGCGATCGGATCGGGAAAGACAAAGCTTATCGAATGCCTTGTCCCGCTCCTGAAAGAGAGGGGTATCCGGGCCGGTGCAATCGCCGGAGATGTGTACGGTGATGACGATTTCCAAAGAATTGTAGCAACCGGAATCCCGGCATACAACGCAAATACCGGCAAGGAATGCCATCTCGATGCCCATCTTGTGGAGCACGCGATTGAACACCTCCCGCTCGACCAGATAGACGTCCTTTTTATCGAGAACGTGGGGAATATGGTCTGCCCGACCGATTTCCGGCTCGGTGCGGAAAAACGGATCGTGATTGTCAGCTCGACCGAAGGTGACGATGTGGTCAACAAGCACCCGATGATGTTCCGCGACTGCACAATTGGTGTCATTAATAAAACCGATCTTGCACCGCTTGTTGGCGCAAACATCGCACGGATGGAGTCCGACATCCACCGGTACAACCCAAAGATGCCGGTGTTTAAAACCAACATGAAGACCGGCGAGAACATTGCGGCACTTCTCGATGCAATCCTCGCGTAAAGAGCATGCGTTTGCCGGCCCGCGATTGGGAAATAGTATAAATAACTCTGAAAGGAATATATAGAGCACCATTTTTCAGAAAACAGGTTTTCTGAAAAAAGATACAAAAAGGAGTAACACCATGCTTTGGCAGGGAGAATCAGTTCGGAAGGTAACCGGAGGCAGGCGCCGGCCGGCACAGGGAAAGCGGAGATTTGAGGTCGGGCTTGCACCCGCAGACACGCACCTCGGTGAAAAGCGGATCAAGTTCATCCGCACAATGGGCGGAAACATCATGATCAAGTCCATGCGTGAAGAATACGCAAATGTGACAAACCTCTCCAGCGGTGAGACCAGGAAGGTAAAGATCGAGACCGTTGAAGAGAACGGCGCAAACCCGAACTATGTCCGCCGGAACCTGCTCACCAAGGGAGCAATTATCAGGACCGAGATCGGACACGCACGGATCATGAGCCGCCCCGGACAGGACGGCGTCATCAACGCTGTGTTACTCGCATAAATTAAAAAATACAACTTTTTCCTTTTTCATTTTCCAAAAACGGCTGTTTATTGCCGACATTCTGGTTTTGTCAGGTTATTTTGCCTGTTCAAGCGTCCAGCAATTGTTTTTTTTAGTTAGTCTTTCCCATAGTGTAGCTATGCGAAGGATCTATTATCGTTACCCTCAGCGGGTGGATCTCTCGTTTGCGATGGGTATGACGTTTCCTGAAACCCTCAAATATATCGCAGAACTGAACGGACAGGAATCCACCAAAACCACCGGGAAAGAACTGGTGCGGGTTAAGGTCAAGATCGAGATCTGCACAAACCGGGCAGAATTCGGTGAAATCACGCCCGATGTCCTGCGCCCCGGTGTTATCACCGAAGCAGTTGACCTCAAAATTTCCGTGCTTGCGCTTGCCCTGCGCGGGAGCGGGAAAGTCCCGGTTGCAAACGATATTTTCTACGTGCGGCTGACCGACCAGAATACCTGTACTGAGATCGATATCGCAAAAGAAGGTCCCGGGGAAGGCCTTGACGCTCTCGATATGAAAAATATCCTTCTTGGTAACCCGAATTGACTCTCCAAATCACGGTGGCTGCACCGTTTAAACAAACCCGCAAGACCGGGATGCGCAAGAACGAGCTTGTCTATTACTACGCGCTCGACCGCAAATGGATGAGTACTGACCAGGCCACCGTTCTTTTAATGCGTGCGTGCGAGAAAGGTTTCCTCCGCCAGGAAAACGGTGTCTTTTCGATCCTTTTTGACCCGGCAGCCGTGACAATTCCTATTGGTTTCCGGCCAACATCAGCGGTTTTTGAGGCAAATGATCCGGTGCAGGAACTGATTGGCAGGATCGTGAAGGCCAGGGGAGTGCCGGAAACCGATGTTGTTGCCGGGATGAACAAACTGATAAAGGAACAGTTCCGCGGCAACCTCCTGCCCCCGGCGGCGCTTGTTTTACTTGCAAAGGAATACAACGTGCCGTACGAGGATCTTCGCGACGCCCTTACTGCGGCAATCAGGAAAGAATAACGCGGCGTATCTTTTTTGGTTTTACAAAAAACACTTTTCACGTTTTTTCATATTTACACTAGTCTCCCTATCCCGGATCCAGTCCAATTCGGGGAAGGGTAACCCCCTCCCTCCAAAAAATCCGGGACCCCCCACCCCCCTCCGACTTTTCCGGGAAAATGCAGGCCACCCCCACCAGTCTCAATAAAAGAAGGGGGTCCCCCTCAAAGTTCCAGTCACAAAACATATACTTCGTGTAGAGCCACCGTCCTGAACATCATGCCACCCCCTGCATACCCATCATGATGAGGGGGCCACTCTGCTTGCGTTATGGAGGGGGTGTCCTTCAGGACAATGAGGATCAGGGGTACCCCCCTGTCCCCTGCTTTGTATCCCTGAGCAAAACAGGTCACCCCCTATAGTACTGGTATCGGGTGGGGGTGGCACGTTTCAAAAAAACAGATTTAACTGGACACGACTGGTTGAAACGGGCATAAACATACCCGGTATATACCGAAAAACCAAAAAGAGCATTTTTGCAGCCTGTTACATGATTTTTTTAGAGAGTCATTTAGTCATTTTTTCTTTTATTTTCTGACCAGATCGGTTTTCTAAACATAAAAAACCAAAAGCGATTCAGAAAAGCAATATTATACTCCACGAGATATTGTTAGACATGCACTCACATATGCATGGGGGAGGCGGACGCGGTTCGCGCGATATGCCGTGGGTCCTTATCGCCACGGTTGCAGGTATTGTTGTGGTTGTGATCGCAGCACTCTTCTTCTTCTCCGGGTTTGGAGGATCTGCTGCCGGTGACGGGCGCACAACGGCAGGAGAAATGTCACCGACACCTTCGGCTGCCAGTACTGCTGCCGTACCTACAACATCAGCGTCAAAGACAACCCCTGTTGTTATTGCCACGAAAACACAGGTTACCGTCCCGGCTACCGGCGTCTATATCAAAGTCGATTACCTTGGCGGTTTCTCCGGTTCGTATACGGCAAACGGTGTGACTGTAAAGAAAACGAACTCAGGGACCCGGCTGTACGAAGTTGCGGATGCCACAGGTACGGTAACTGCGACATTTAAGAAAAGTGACGGCACGACAACCCATGCACTGGTCGTTACTATCTACAAGAACGGAGCCCAGCTCAATACCGGCAGCACGAGTGCGGCTTACGGGAATGTTACCGTAACTGCAAATGTATAACCCGGGAAAATCCCGGACTTATTTCCCTGTTCCTTTTTATTGGACGGATCTAAGGAAAACCCGGTCATGAGACCGGACTAATAAAAAAAGATTCAGCCGGGTCCCGGATTTTAGCGTTTGGGCTTATGAAATCCGGGAAACTCTTCCATCGATTGTCCCGTTTACCGGCTGCGGGAGCGATCCGATGTACGAGACGAGTGCATCGATGTCTGACGGGCCGGCAACCATCCCGGTCCCTTTGGTAAATTCCGTATACCCGTCCCCACCTGTCGTGAGATAATCGGCCAGTGCCGTCCGGTACGTTTTTCTCTCATCGAGCGGGACGCCGTTTACCCGGATATCCACGATCCTGCTTCCCACGGGCCGCTTCTCATCGAACGTATACGACAGCCCGGAAACGGCAAGGTTGTGGGGCGGGAGAGGGGACTCCCACTGCTGTTCGAGCGCCTTCCGTACCTGATCGCCCGTGAGGTTTACGGAAAATATTGTCCCGGCAAAAGGCTGGACCGCGTACAGGTTTCCCCACGTGATATTGCCCTTTTGGATATCGGAACGGACCGAGCCGGTGGTAACAAACCCTATCTCCGCCTGAACCGCCGCCCGCTGCCCGTCAGCAACAAGATCGGCAAGCGCACTCTCTCCTGCTGCATCCTGTGCCCTTGTCATATCGGTTGCAGCAACTGCGATGACCCGGTTTGTCTGCGGTGCAACCGCTTCTGTGGCCTCCGCAAGAAGCGCAGCAGCAGCCGGATCCGGTGTCGTGCCGGGGGGCTCACCGGCATAGGCCGGGACGATCTTTGCAGATTTCTGTGTAACCTCTCCGGTTCCCGGATCAATTGTCAGGCTGACGTCGGCAAAAGCCCGGCTGTAACTGTATGCCTGCGTGACAAGCACCGGCCTGTTGCCGGAATTATTCAGGTACGCGTTCGTGAACTCGTGCGTATGACCTGAGAGCACGATATCTACATCCGGGTCGAGTCCGGCGACAATCTCTTTTACCTTCCCGGTCACGTTGCCACCATTTTGTGTCGCACCGTCATATGCGTCCTCCTCTCCTCCTTCATGGAGAAGGACAACAATCGCGTGGACTCCCTGCTGCTGGATCTCCGGAATATACCGGTTGACCGATTCGGTCTCGTTGAGGAATGTGATCCCGGCAATATTTGTCGGCATGGTAATCGAAGGGGTCTTTGTCGTGTCGGCACCGATAAACGCAATCTTTGCCCCGCCCGCATTCCGGATCACATAGGGGGTGACAAGAGGCGTGCCGTTTGCCTGCCAGACAACGTTTGAGCAGGCATACCCGGCCATTTCACCCGGGTAGGGGTCCACGAGATGGGTGATTGTTGTGGTTCCGTTGCCGCCGTTGATCTTTCTCATCAGTTCTGCCGGTCCCTTGTCGAATTCATGGTTTCCGAGCGTGGCGACCATGTTGCACGACGCGCTGCATGCAGAATTCTTAGCGCAGCAACTGTCTGCAAATTCGTTCCAGAAGAGCAGCGCGGGCTCGTCCAGCATCAGGCCGGATTCCGGTGGCGATGCCCCGACAACGTCGCCCGGCAGCGCGATGAACGTGGTATCTGTCGTGCTCTCGTTCATGGCGGCACGCAGGTAAGAAGCAAGTACCGGTATGCTGCCTGCCGGTTTCCCGTTCAGTTTCTGGCCGGCCGGCAGCTGGCCGTGAAAGTCGTTTACCGCGAGGATCTGCACATGGACCCCCGCAGGTGCCGGGCCCGGTGCTGTCACGGGATGCAGGGAATACGACAATACAATCGGGATGAGAGCAATGATCACAAGAACACAGAACCCGATGAGCGCCCGCTGCCAGAACGGGCGGTTATCGATGAAAGGACCGGGAGCCATTGAGGAACTCTCTCTTTTGTATACTTAAAAAACCCGGCGGGCATTGCAGATTTCCTCCGGCCCGGAAATCCTTTTACCTCCCCGTGATCCACCAGATTCCTGAGACGGTGCTCCCCATGGAAAAGAATGTGTATCTCTTTGTCTGCGATGACCTTGCCGACTGGGAACCGGCCCTTGCAATTGCCATGATCTCGGATCGATACCGGGATATCCCAAGGAGGCAGGAATATCATGTCGTGACCTTTGGCATGACAAAAGATCCGGTGACTACGTTTGGTGGGTTGACGGTGATTCCCGATACAACGATCGATGCAGTCGACCTTACTACTGCGGCGATGCTGATCCTCCCGGGATCATCGCTCTACGAAAATAAAGATCCGGCACCACTTGTCCCGCTCATCCGGGCATGGACGGAAAAAAAGATCCCGGTCGCTGTCATCTGCGGTGCGACACTCTTTCTTGCCCGGCACGGATTTCTTGACACGGTCCGGCACACTTCAGCAGGTCTGGGATGGCTCAAGATCCATGCCCCGGCCTATCGGGGGGAGCATTTGTACCTGCACGAGCCGTGCGTTTCCGACAACGGTATCATCACGGCAAACCCGCTCGGGTTTATCGAGTTCGCTTACACGATCCTCAAAACCCTTGATGTGTATGAGCCGGCGTTTCTGGAATTCTGGCTTTCCGCGGTAAAATCAGGATACCTGGATGCGGATACTTCGGGGCCCTGAAGAAAAGTTCCTCTAAAAAATCGCCAGAATAAGGCCCTGTTTGTAATAAAGTGGTCAATTTACAAAACAGGGTTCTCTGGCAGGATAAGTCTGGCAGGAAAAGACCATTTTTTGGGATGGGTCTCCGACGGAGGACCTGTCCGCTTAATAACTCCAGCCCTCCCAAAAAGTGCAAAAAATCATGCAGTTTTACACACTGTTTTGATTTCACGGCTAAAATGCCCTCTGATTTATAATTTGGGCGTGATTTGTGCCGCTGTAAAACGTTAATATTCGCTTTTGGATGGCCGATCTCATGGTGGATCGGGTGATTATACGTGGAAATGAAAAGATGGGCGGTTTTTGGGGGATAGTATTTTCGATAGGTGTATCGACCCGCTGGATCTGTTGGATCGGTTTATCGGATTTGATCTCAATGCCGGAACGCTCCCAGTTCTTGGTCTCCAGTAAAAAGATCGCGGTCAGGCCGGCAATGGCCTCACCATCCATCAGGGTCATGGACGTTTTTGTCCCGGCAAGGATCTCCTCATAGTGATCGTAAATGTGCCGTATCTCGTCAAGTGTTGCGAACCGTTTGCTGTTGACGGGCTTCGTGCTGTTCGGGAGTACTTCGTACAGCCGGAGATGCCGTGGATGGGAACCGTGATAGGGATCAAGGATGCTGATTATAACTCGTGATAAAATATCAATCAGCATCTGCTACATATTCAACAACATCAAGATAGATGGTGTGAGGGTCAATATTTTCAAATCCCCGTTTTTCTAATAATTTCGCGATCTCAAGCTCAATTCTCAGGTCTCCTGCAGTTCGCTCTTCAAATTCAGATATACTAATCTCCATATCTAAATCCTCAATTTCAATGACAGAATCATCCGCAAAATCTAATTCGATATCTAATATGTCAAGAAATTGAGATTTATAATCGCGTAAATTTACATAAACAAATATGATTTTTGTCTCAAGGTAAAGAAATTCAATTGTTTCAAGATTAAATCCAAGTGTCTTTAATTCATTAGTGATTTTTAATTTGTCTGGTTCAAACACTTTTTTAAAATCTTCAATGGGATAATTGGCATTTAATGGAATAAAGGAAAGAACGTTAATGTTTAATGGCAAAGGATATACGCTATTGACAATAATTTTACCATCCATTTTTGAAAAATATATTTTGACTTGTTCTATTGAGTTGTTTTGAGAATTTTGAAGTATCCTCCGTAATAATTCATTAAAATGCATGTCTGCAATGTCATTTCTACAATTTTTTGAGAAAGGGATAATATCAATATTAATTCCAGTTTCTTTTAAAAATTCACAAGTTAGATCTTCAGATCTAAAATCTTTATCATTGCATAAAAAAATTATAAATGTGTTCTCTTCGATACAGCCAGTTATTGGATCTATAAGTTGGGTATTTACAAAATTGATAATAGAATACCATATTATTGCATCACAAAATCCTTTTTCAAATGTTTCGTTTTCTTTTTCAATTATTCTAAATGGTTTTTGATTTGAAATTTTTTTATCAATTATCCTATCGATGTAATAATTTATTTGGGAGGGCATTTGATCAATTTTGTTTTTTTGAAGGAACTCATTCCCCCGATCTCTAATTTTTTTATCAATCTGTTTAATAACCTCATCGAGTGCATTTATTAAGTCGGGTTCTTCCAACCGCTTAATGGAACTTTGAAAATGGCATAACACACTTAAAATTTTATGAATTTCTTGGTTGTACCTTTCTTTAATTACAATGTCAGGAAAAATCAGTTTTATTTCCCTTGTACCTTTGAAATATTGATTATATCTGTTTCTGATCGCGATCAAATTTTTCAAGATATTTGTATCAAAAATATTATAATCTAGGGATTTTACATAAACCATGTTCGAATCAAGAATGATATAATAGGTCTCTTTGTTCCCTCCTTGCATAATTTAACATTCTATTTCTAAAGCTAATACTTTTTTCTTGAGGTATATTTGTAAAAAAATACACTCGCCCCGCCTTCACGTATGGTATCAGCACTATTATGTTACCACTGGCCGTCTCAACCCCCCGCTCCACAACCCCCCGTTCGCCCTTTGGTATTGCATCTTTCGGTAATATTTTGCGAACCGTCGGGTACAGTCGAACTCTCCAGCCGAAGAAGAAAGATTGATCGTGGTCTCGCGGTCAAACCGGGGTTGGTTTCCGCCGTTCCTGCTGAAAACCAATTTTGTGTGCAGGGACATGATGATTATGGTTCAAGTCTCATTCCCCGGTTGGCAATCCATCTACATAACAATACGACTGCGGCGGCACAAATCCCGGGATAGTTTCACGAGGATCAATAGGGTCTGGGAACTCTTGTAAATCCTGGATTTCTATTGCAAACGCCCGCGATTTCCCGGCAAAATAATCAAAGAAATCCCGGTTGTCGATACCGGCATAGTCCTTGACATTTTCCCAAAGATCGGCCGGGCGATCCACCAGGATATCCCCTATCTCGAATGAACCTACGATCATTTTTACCGGCGAAGAGGCATAAATATACACCCGGGAGATATCGGGGTGCTTGAAGATGGACTTCCTGAACTCATACCGTTTTTCTCCATCAATAATTGACTTAACGTATCTTGGTTTAATGGATAGTAAAACGTCCATCGATGCCACCGAGGGTTTTAATGACGTTATAGTTCTCATCGCTAATCTGCATTATGGATTGTGGTGGGCCGTTAAAAATCCCGGATTCAAGTAACGTGGCCAGTTTTACAGGATTTTTCATGTGGAAATGATGCCGGAAGAGAATAACCGTCAGAGGTTTTGGACTTGCCTCGATCTCATCGCGGGTATAGACCGTTCGTTTCCCGACAGTGCGGATGATCTCATCGGTCTTTGTTAATCCTGTCCGGACTTCCTCAATAACTCCAAGAGAGGTAATTGCCTGATCATCCTTTGATCGGTAAAACAACACGATATCGCCGATTTTGAGCTGCCGGATCCTTGAATGGCTAAGATACGCCTTCTTTATCGTATTACCCTCAATAACGAATTCCCCGGCATGTTCAAAGAGCATTGTCTGCCGCACACCATAATCCGTAAAAAGCCGGTTATGGAATTCCGGTTGAATGGGAATTATCCATTTCTTCACTAAAATGCCATCGTATAAAGACGGATAAAACCGTTTGAAAATTTCAACAGGAGATAATTCTGCAATATCTGAACGTTCCGGTATCAGTTTCTTTACATAGATTTCCTCGCCCCGGGGATTTACTCCTGCTTTGACAAATCCGTATTCGGTTATAAGATCTACCAGACGATCATTCTCTTCAGTAAAATGCGTAAGGAAAATTTCATCGCACCCTTCGCTGATAGCGAGATCGAAGGATATTTTCAGGAGCAACTCGCCGATTTTATTTCCTACGTGGGTTACTTTAAGTGTGGCAATCTTCAGGCGTTTCTTCCGGGGCAACGGGGGATTAATATCGATTTGTTCATCCTCGAATTTGTAAATAAGGAGTGAGCCTATCGACCCATCGGTACGGTAACTAACATAACATTTACGGTGTTCCCGCGATTTCTTCCGGAACCATTCCTCAAATTCTGGATAATCTCGTTTGAGGCTGTCAAAGATCGGATCGTTGAGATCCAGACTGTACATAAAATCTTCTTTCAGTCCCGGTGGTGAGGCAATTCTCTCTTTCTTGTGAACAAACTGTCGGAAAAATTGTATGGCATCATCGATGTGGAGAACACGGTCACCGACGCCGGCGGCAAAGGCTTTCCGGTGAATCCCAACATCTTCTGTCAGAAGGAAATCGATTGCACCACGGACGACTGAGTAAAGTATTTCGTTATCAATGCTGTCTTGAGGTGAAGCCGGACTGCCAATTATCCTGATAAAATCTAAATCGGCTGTTGCGGATGGAGGGTGAGACAGTTGTTTATACATGCCGATTTTTGAAAGCATTACGTCTCTTCTGCGTACATCTTTATCCCGCTGGATATCTGCTACGGATGCCGGGTGAATAAAAATTTCCACTGGGATTTCGTGTAAAAGGGCGAAGAGATCGCTTACATTCTGTGAAATGACGCGATCATCTTCGCGGTAAATGAAAATATTCGTATCAATGAGCAGGTGCATTTTCTTCCCTAAAGTATACTCACATTTCTCCGGGTAGATAAATCATCAGGTGCGCAGGGTGAAAGAAAAACCTCCATCATATGACATATTTTCACCCCACGACCTTCACGTACTCATCGGTCATGGCATGGCCCTTTCACTAAAGGCATTACAACGGGAATTCTTGTTTTTGTATCGGGCGGGATCGCGGCTCCCCCTCTGGTAACCTCCCGGTGATCAGTTCCCCCTCCGGCGCAAGGCCGTGCCGTGCAAAATTCTCCAGCGCCCGGTCCCGGCTCCGGTTCGCGTAGCAGTATACGCAGAGGTTCGGGCACGTGCCGTACTCTCCGATATCTTTTGCCGCGATACACCCGCAATCCTTCCGCTGCCCTGGATCTTTCCCGGGATGTTTCCGCAGGTACTCTGCAAGTTCCAAATCATCCGGAAACAGCCGGGCCAGAAGATCGCCATCGATGCACCGGTTCTTTACGACCCCGTATGCGGACAGGTCCCGTTCTTCCCCACAGGTAGCAAGAGTTATCCCCCAGTCCCGGTTCATCCGGGAAAGTCCCGCTGCAAACGCATCCATCTCTTCGCCCGTCAGCTCCCGGATCCCGTATGGGGCGGCATTCCGCGCCACGGCTGCGTATCTTTGGATATCAATGAAACTGAAGACCAGTTTTTCCGTGTATGGCGCAATCCGGTCACCGATGGATTTTATCCGGGAAAGGACATCGCCAATGCTTGTATGTTCGGCAATAAGCACCGGATCGAAGCGCCAGATCACCCGGTCCTTCCCGATCTGCCGGGACAAATCCCTGAAAATCCCGATCCGCTCATCAAGCGTTGGAAGACCGGGTTCAAACCCTTCCTTCCCGTAATCGTTGAGCGTGAACTGGAAATAGTAATGGATCCCGCGTTCGTTCAGGTACGGCAGCAGGGGAAGGACCGGGCGGGCATTCTTTGTCCAGAAAATAATCGCCCTGGTCTTTTTCAATGAGATATACTGCACGCGGCCCGAAAACGGGTTTTTCCATGCAAGGTGTCCGCTTCTTAGCCGGGAGAAAAACCAGTCCGCGTACCGTGCGGGAATATCGGTTGCGCGGCTGGCCGACACGATCACCGGGGCGACGGCATCCATCCGGTCACCCGCATCGGTTGTTATGGTTACATGCTCCATCAGAGTGTCCCGCATGTTCTGTCCCGCCGTGTCCAACAAAGAATCACGCAATGGTAGATCGGAGCACCGGCCAAAAGAGATTTTCGCGCCACGTAACTATCACCAGGGCACCAAATATTTTTCGGGATGCAAACGGGCAGGAACTATGCCACGGCACCCGGATTTCCCGCATGGAAGTGTAGACGCACGCGTAATTACCCGTCCGGGCAAAAATCAAAACAACGACACGAAAAAAGTATTGAGAGATCCGGAATTTACTTACGGGCCTTCTTCTCTTTTGGCTTCTTCTCTTCGCCTTCGGCCTTTTCGGTCTTGGGGAAGAGCTCGTCAAGGGTCTTCTCACCGTACGCGGTCACACGTGCGTTGACCTGCACATATTCGGGGGTGATCTCGGAAGCGCGGATCATCTTTCTCTTGCGCTCGCCTTCCATTACCGGGTGGAACCCGACGCCTTCTGCGAGCAGGAGTTTCCTTCTGCCTGCGCCCGGAAGGCTCCTTCTTGCGGGAATCCCGGTCCGGTCAGATCCACCGGTGAGTAAAATCTTATAGCCTGCGAGCCCGAGAGGGCCGGCGTCAACTTCGTCCCCAATCTTTTTTCCTACAATTGCACCTGCAGCGCCAGCGCTTGCATCAACATTATAGGCGCGACCGGTCTTTGGGTCTGATACAACAACCTTTAACTCAACCATTCTTGATTCTCCTTATTGATTATCCCGAAACGCCGCCAATAACGGGCGTCCGTTCACTCTCGGGCTAAAGGGCGCGATAACGCCAATGCACGTGAAGTACCCATCTTATTATACCAGTACGCTATTAAAGCCTCGGTTCATTTTTGACCGGATGCGGGTGGTCAGGGTACCGGACTTTCCTACTTGCCCCAGAACGGCTCGGCCTTGCGCCGGATTGCCACAAACTCGGCTAGGACTTCCTGCGTGCTTATGTTTAAGTTCTTGAGCATCTCGCGTTCGAGCACTTTCACGTGCCTTTCGGGAAGATCTACAAGAAGGTCATCGCCAACGTTCAGCTGCCGGCCGATTGTTGCGCCTTCAATCGAGATAGCAACTTCAAGCCCTGCATCCGCCTCGCGGATTGTTTCCTGCCGGAGCTGCATGGATTTCAGGTGCCCGACCTTTTTCCCGTCCAGCTTGATAAGGTCAACATCGCCCCGGAGTTTCCCGCCAAGCACCCGTACACCGACAACGGCCGGGTTGCTCTGCCGGAACACGCAGTCCGGCAGCAGCCGGATCTTTGCCGGCATCATTACGTGCTCGAACTGCGCCTTTTCCGCGATGCGTTTCTGCTCGTCACGCCACTCAACATACTGGTCGATAAGCTGGTAGATTACCTGCGCGGAGAAGACCTTGACCTGCGTGTAAAGCGGATCTTTTATGATCTCCGCCGCGTCGGGGAGAATGGGTGTGTTAAATGAAAGGAGGACGCGGAACGTCGGGTTCTTGATCGTTTCCGTATCGATAAGATCGCGCCGGCTCACCGGGCCGACCTGTGCCCGCATCACTTTGATCTCTTTTGCATCCAGTTCCTTGCAGAGTGCTTCAAGGGCGCCGATGGTGTCGGCTTTAATAACGATGCCTTCTTCGGCAAGGTTGACATGAATCTCCTGCATCTCCTTACGGATCCGGGCCGAGAGTTCGTCTTTGTTGTTCCGGACGACAAAGAGCGGCGAACCTGCGATCACCTTTTCAAGGCCCGGCGCGGCGACTTTGATACCCGCCGCAGCAACCACTGATTTGGCATGCTCGAACCGGTCCTCAACAAGGATCTCCTTTAACGGGTGAGGCTTTAAGAGCCCACGGACTTTTGCCACGACAATGTCGTCCTGTGAGGCCATCGCAATCTCGTCGCCAACCGAGAGCGTGCCGTCATACAGAATCACGTCGAGCGTCGCCCCCAGTCCCCGTTCTTCTTTGACTTCAAGGACAGTTCCTGCTCCCGGGCCCTCGGCCGAGAGTTTGAGTTCCTCGCCAAGGTAGCGCTGGGCAAGCCCGATCATCACTAAAAGGAGGTCGGCAATCCCTTCCCCGGTGTGTGCGCTTACGGGCACGATGGCAAGGTTCCGCCGGAAATCCGCGACCCGGTCGAACCGGTCCGCAGAGAACCCGAGATCGGAAAGCTTGCCTACAATCTCGTAGGTCTTTGTTTCGACATCGGCCTTGATCCGCTCGTTCTGTTTAGCGAATGTCGAAAGGAACGACTCGTTCTTGTTGGTCCTCCACCCGTGAAGCCGGTCGATTTTTGTCGCCGCGATCACAAACGGCGTCTTGCAGTTCCGGAGGATCTGGAGAGCCTCAACGGTCTGGGGCTGGAATCCCTGGTTGATATCGACCACAACGATTGCCATATCGGCAAGAGCCCCGCCCCGCGCCCGGAGCGTGGTAAACGCGTGGTGCCCGGGTGTATCGATGAACAACAGGCCGGGGATATTGATCGGGATCTTCTCCATTGACCCGCTCATGGTACGGATTGCATCAATGGGAACGACAGTTGCTCCTATATGCTGGGTGATTGCGCCCGCTTCTGATGAAACAACCGACGAGCCGCGAATCCGGTCAAGGAGCGAAGTTTTGCCATGATCCACATGCCCCATCACGCACACAATCGGCGTCCTGATATTCTTGTCTGCCGCCATATTTACACCTCGTCTGCCTGCACGTGCCCTGATCGTGGAGAAAAAAAGCTTCCATAATGCGGCGTCACCATGCGCCGCATACCCAGCGTTACAAAAATGCTGTCAAGGCCACCTGATATCTTAATGGACGCCTGATCCTATTAAAAGTCGCCCCGGAAATGTGACCGCCCGGGTATTTTGTTTAGTGGCAATATCCTCCGGCCAAAGTAGTTAAATTAAATAGAGTACACGTCCAAACTGACAGGAACATTTGCCAGGGTAGGGTAGTCTGGTTATCCTAAGGGACTGTGGATCCCTCGACCCGGGTTCAAATCTCGGCCCTGGCCTAATTATTTCACGTTAACGTTTTTTCTCATTTTCACGTTAAATTACACAAATTCTCTTCACCTGATATTTACAAAAATAATAGTTCCCGATCTCTGTAAAAAAAAGACATTTGTTGCGCGGTTGTCCCGGTGCACAAACCAGACTACTGCGGACAAAGATTATCCCCGCGCCGGCAGGGAAAGTCCGCATTTTTATGAATATAACCCCCCGTATCTGAAATATTCATATCCTAGGAATATCAGACCGGAAAATATGGATCAGCCAATTATAGATGCGATAATATTTCTCATAACAGGAATTTTTGCCGCAATTATCGTCTACTTTGTCTTTAACTATCTCAAGAAACAGGCAGAGAAGACAGAGACAATGATGGACGATCTGGTCGTGCACTCGCTTGGCACGCCGCTCACGATACTTGCATTCTTCGTCCCGTTCTTCTTTGCGGTCAATCACCTGATCGTTATGTACCCGCAGTACCAGTGGATTGCGGATGCAAACATCCTGTTTTCAGCGTATATTCTTGTCGGAACATGGATTGTCGCTACATTTGTGGATGACTTCCTGCGGATTTATGGAAGGGCCCTTGCTGAAGCAACGGAGACTGACCTTGACGACCGGATCGTAGAGATCCTCCAGAAAATCGGGAAATATTTCATCTGGTTTATCGGTATCCTCTACATCCTGTCCCTGTATAATATTAACATTACACCTCTCATTGCCGGCGCAGGGATCGTCGGCATTGCAATAGCCCTTGCCGCACAGGACCTCTTCTCGAACTTCTTTGGCGGTGCAGTCATTATCACCGACCAGCCCTTCAAGGTGGGGGACCGGGTGCTGATAAACGATGTCGTCGGGGATGTAATTCACATTGGCCCCCGGAGCACACGGCTCATCACGCTCGATAAAGATGTCGTGAGCATGCCCAACACCAAGATTGCAACAAGCGTGATCCATAATTATTCCCTGCCAAACCCTCAGGTCAGGATTCAGGTTCCGGTAACAGTTTCGTGTTCTGAAGATATCACAAATATCAAGAGGATTCTCGGTGAGATCTGCACTGAGGCGGTAAAGAACCGGCCGGACATATTTTCAACCAGCCCCTTGCCCTCAGTTTACCTCGTGAAGGTGGACAAGGCAACGATGACGTTCCAGATCAATGTCTTTGCGTCCGGCTTTTTGTTCAACAACATCATACAGGACTACATCAACGTCCAGATTGTCGAGCGGTTGCGGAAAGAAAAAATTGCGTTGTGCTAAAATACATAAAAGAGCGGATCTTTGTGAAAATTATGAAATTCCCCGGAGTTCTTGTCGTTGCCCTGCTCATGCTGGTACTTGCCCCTGTATGCATTGCGGCGGACATACCGGCAGGAAACGAGTCGGGTTTTATCACCGTCATCAACCCCCCGGTTGCTGATTTTTACACAAGTAACCGGTACGGTCCGCCTCCGTTTACGGTCAGTTTCTCCGATTCATCGGTGAGCAGTCTTCCCCTGACATACCATTGGGATTTTGGCGACGGGTCAGGTTCTGATATGCAAAACCCGTCGCATACCTATCGTTCTGTCGGGGAATATACTGTCAGCCTGACCGTGACAAACCAGTATGGCTCGAATACCAAAACGGTTGCGGGTTTTACCGGTGCAGGGTTCGCGCCAAAAACAGACTTTTCTGCCTCTCCCGCGAGCGGAACCCTTCCGTTAACCGTTGCATTTACCGATCTTTCAAAGAACACGGCCACAGAATGGCAATGGGACTTCGGTGACAGCACAAAATCATCGGACAAGAACCCGGTTCATACTTACACCAGTGCCGGTACCTATACAATCAGGTTAAAAGCAGGCAACCATTACGGGAGCGATATGCTGGCCCGTGCAAATTATATCAACGCAAGTGCGCCAGCGCCGGTAACCGTGGCTACGCCTGCTCCCCCGGTTAAGGCCCATGACGGAGGGATCATCGGCCTCATCCGGGACGCGAAGGGTAACACCGACAAGAACCTGCCAACTGCGTCATTCATCCCCCCGCAGTTCATGGCCCTCGCTGCGGTACTGACAAGCCTTGGCGTGGTGCTCGTTCAGGTAGTCCTCGCCAATATTGGCACCATTGCCCAGTTCGGTGCAAAACTGACCAAATTTTTTGTCGATCTTGCCGTGGGACATTCAGTTGAGAAGATCAGCGAGAAGGAAATTGAAAAACGGAAAATCGAAGCGAGAAAACTGGAGCGGCACTATTTCGGCCTGTCACCAGCTGAACTCATTGTCGTTGAGGTCGCCGTCGTCATGCTGGCCGTGGCATTCCTGCTCGCAGATCGCGCTGACCTGACCCTCCAGATGGTACTCATCTATATACTGGTCGGGGCGATCTCCGTGCTGCTTCACGATTTTGCCCACCGGTATTTTGCGACCCGGTATGGTCATGACACCGACATCCGGTTCTGGGGCCTTGGCACTGTTATCATGTTCCTGACGGCCTGGCTTTACGGGAATGCATTCGCCCAGTCCTACCGGAACCTCGTAAACCGTGGTGAAAATGAAGAGGAGGAGACCCGCAGGCTCGGGATCGAGATGGTGGCCGGACCGGTCGTAAGTATCGTCCTTATGCTTGTATTCCTCTTTATGGTACAGTTCGGGGGAATCTGGACAGTCGCCGGAGGTCTTGGGTTTACCATCAACCTTATCTCCGCAGTATACAGTCTCATTCCAATCTCCACGATGGATGGCAGTGCGGTATGGAAATGGAACCGGGCCATCTATCTCATCCTGTTCATCCCGCTGATTGCATTTTATTTCTTCACGTTCATGCTGGTGTGACCGGTTTTAGCCATATACAATTTTTTCCCGGTTTTTACTCGGGAATATTCCCGGAACATAAACGATCAACCGGTTCCGGTTTTTACAGCACAGTAGTCCCTGCCCGCGACAGGCTCCCGGAATAAGGGAACATACCGTCCGTATTAAACGAAAAAAAATATGGATTGGATGCCTGCTTTCAGAAATCCTAAAATCCCACGGATACAAATCGCACAAAGGAACTACACAGGATATGTGAGACTTCCTGTTTATGTCAAAAAAGATATTGTGTTTTATTTTTGTTCTTTTTTTGTGACAGTATCGATAAACCGGTCCATGATGGCCTCGCTCCGGTTTTTCAGGCCAAATCCGACAATAATTGCAATAGCCGCACCAAGACCAATGCCGATACCCCATGCAATCGGTGTGACGAATGTGTAAATGATCGTGAGGTCGAGCATAAGCTGGGAGAGAGCGAGGATAACAACGACGAAGTAGAGGAAAATCCGAAGGACCAGCAGTACCGGTGTAATGAATTCGACATGGTTGCCATAGTACCTGGTCAAAGAATCGATGAAATAGTCAGTAAGAAGGAGTCCCGCAACGATGATGATAATGAATGCAACGACATGCGGGATATATTCGACAATGTCGGTCATGAGTTTACTCATGAATTCCATATTGAGAATATCGGCAGCGGCAAGGATTGCGATCATGTAAACGATTATCCGTACTGCGATATCCCCGATATAGCCAACCGTTATACCGGCGCGCTTGAACGAAGCAAGAAACGGTGTTTCGGCGATCACATGTACTTCGCTGATTTTGTCAAGAATAATCCGGACCGCTTTACCGAGAAGACGGCCTACAACCCAGCCGATAAGCAGGATTATAATCGCGCCGATGATACCGGGCAGGTATGCCATAATGACGCCATACCATAAATTTTGCAGACTGATCGGAACAGCTACCATACCAAATCACCTGAAAGTTTTTATATCAATGCTTAATCTCAAACCGTATTAATCTATTGTAAAATATACAATGAACGATGTAAAATTAGGGTGTCCGTTTTTTATGGATTATGACACTGATTTAACTGATTTTAAAAAACAAAAAAGCGGCGCGAGAACGTTTTCTGTCGGCCGGTATGATCCCTGCCACAAAAAAAGAAGATAAATCTACGACAGAGAAGCCTTGATGGTCCACGGTCCGCTTGACGTAATATCCAGGTAATATTTCCCGGCGTTAAGGTTCAGGGGTTTTATCCCGGAGTACGTTCCAATCTCGTTTGCGAGAAGACTGACCCGTTTTCCCTTTTCATCCTTGAGCCAGACAATAAAATTGCTCTCGCCGGAATACTGCATGTTAAATAACCATAACCCGGACTGTGCCGCGTAAAATGGTACGATCTGGTCTCCTGTCCCGGAAAGTACCGCAGTGGTCCCGCTGGTGCCGGTCGACCTTCCTGTTGACGCACCGGTCCCCTGGTAGAAGGAATAAACAATTCCGGGCATATCCTTTTTGTAGATGGTATTAGCGGATGCGTCGTGGATCCATAGGGTTTTATCTCCGGTATCACGGGTCACAAGGTAGGTTTTTTCACCAGCCGGGATCCATGTGCCGTTGTAAAACACATTCGGGACACTTGAGTAAGTCTCCCTGGTTTTCCCCTCGATATCGAACATGATTTCAAATTTGTATACCGCACCCGGGCTTCTCCAGACTCCTATGATGGGATCAAAATCCGGGTTTGAACCGGTGGATCCAGACATGACTTTCGGCTGGCTGCCGGTACTGGCCGGGATAGCATTGTCATCGGTACATCCGGCTGAAAGGACCATGATGATACAGAAGAGTACGAGGACAAGTGGCCCGGCTCTCTTCATTTTACCATGACTCCTGACTGATATTTTTCTCATTTCCGGTGACCCTCTTTTTGCAGGCGCAATAGTATATTGCCGGCTTTTCAAGAACTTTCCGGTAATATAACCCGTGGGTTATTTCAATGATTTTTCATCCGGTTAAAAATTGACGGGAGGCCGTACGCCGTATTACATCCCGGTCATCATAAAAAAAGTGGCATTCTGGTTATTGGGGAAGACAAACACCGCGAGAGCCAGCGCGACTGCAAAAAGCGCAATGCCAACACAGGCAAGCGGAACAGTGTAATTTAAAAAAACGGTCTTTGTATCGTCACCGGTTGTATTCCGGACGAACTGGAAGAACGGATCGGTGATATGGCAGACGATGCACGATCCGGCGGCAACCATCAGGATCAGGACGAGCGGGTTAATTTCGTGGATAAGCGCCGTCGCCCCGATCACCTGTGCTGTTACAACGGCGGTGGTGACGCGGGACCCTTAAGCGATTGCAAGGACTGCTGCTATCACAAACGGGATGATTATAACTGGCAGTACCGGGCCCATAGCGGCAAGTGCACTTTTTTCAAAGGCCGGATTTTACTACGACCGTCCCGATTGCACCGGCCGCACAGATATCAAAGATCACAGGACCGGCGGTTTTTAATCCGCTGGAAAAACTGTTCATCCGGATTTCATGCGGGCAAAGGAGCAGCGCAACGACAAGGCCGGTGAGTGGAATAAACTGGAGGATCGCCACGTGCGAAAGGCCGAAAAGGAACAATCCGGCCGCAATTGAGATGACAATGGCAATAAACGGGGCCCATGCTTTCAGGTGTCGGGACAGCGGGATAACCGGGTCACCCGTTGAGTCTCTGTCCGCTCTGATGACATTGCCTGATTCATCAGCATGTCCGGTTTTTCCAAAACGAGTCCGGCTCCACCGGCCTGAGACGGCAATTACAACAAACAAGAGGCACAAGGCGATGGGGATGGTGGCAATGTTCCATACGTTCCCTGAGACATCCGGGGCAAACGCGGATGCAAGCGGCTGGGTGAACGGTGTCGGGAATATGAGAATATAGGAAATGATCGCAGAGGTCGCCGTAACGTAGAGCAGCACATTTGCCCGGATCTTTTCCGGTTCAAGACGTTTGAGTACCGGGGAGAGCATTGCGTACGTTACCACCGGGCAGGTGACCGCGACGGACAAAATAAAGGCAGCGATCCCGGAACCGGCCCGGATGTTTTTAATTTTAGCCCGGATTCCCCTGACCATGACGTCAAGAAGGCCCTGATCTGAGAGCAGCTGCACAATTACAATCCCGGAGAGGATCGCTGTCCCAAACCCGATTACCATCGAGCCCATTCCGCTTGACACCCACAAAAGGGTTGAGTCCAGCCCGGCGCCGGCAAGCAGGCCAAAGAAGATCGCGGCGAGAAGCAGGTTGACAAACACGGGCAGCTTTTGCAGGTAACTAAGAATAAAGAGGAAGAGCAGGGTCAGGAAAAAGACCAGAAACACGTCCATACGTCATAGGTTTCAGAGTCTGGCAATTATTAGTGTATCTTTATGAAATTTTACAGGGCCCGGGGATTATATCCGTAACCTTCAGCCTTTTGTAGTTCCCCGGCAACTCTCTTGTGTGGATTCACTCACCCATGCACTTGCCGCGGCTGTCATCACGTATATCCTTGGCGTCCCGGAGCTCATGCCGTTTGCAGTAACCGGGGTTGTCATTATCGATGCGGACGTGCTTTATTCCCTCTTTTCCAACCGCCACCCGTCGCTCTACCTCTTTGTCCATGGCGGGATCACGCACAGTTTTCTTGGGGCAGTCGTGATGTCCGTTCTCGCGTATGCCGGTATCGCACTTTTCTCTGTTGCCGGGATTATCGACCCGGCGTTTCTTGTCCGCGCCGGTTATTATGGGTTTTTTGCCGTACTTGCCGGCGCATTCCTGCATATTGCAATGGACCTTCCGGCAACGCCCGGCATTCCGTTGTTTGCCCCAAAGTCCGACACAAAATATGCTCTTTTCATCCTCCCGGGCCCGAGCATCTTTATGTTTGTCATAAGCCTTGTTTTTCTCACGTGGATGGCAATAGGAATTACAACGTTTGAAAAAGGAATGCCGCTTTATCTCGCAATCTTTGGTGCGTTCCTGCTCTTCCGGTTTGTAGCGTACCTTTTCTCACGGCCGGGACTTCGCGGCACATGGCGTGCAATCCCGCAGGTAAACCCGCTTTACTGGCTTGCGATAAACGACAGCGGAAATGCATGGACTGTCAGGGACTACCGGATCGGGCGCGGGATAATGAATGAAGTCATTTACCCGAAATTTACCGGCACTGATTCCGGGGAAATTGCACGGTACCAGGGACTGCCTGAAATACGGAGGCTCAATTACACGTCATATATCGTGACCGCAAAAAAAGAGGGAGACACAATCACGCTTTCAGATCCAATCCGGGAATCCGAACGCCTCTTTTATCCGCCACAGTTCAAGCGGGTCACCCTTAAAGAGAGCCGGTCGTCTGGCAGCCCGACCGGCACCGGATTTTTATAGCCGGGAGGGTGCACTGGTACTTCAGGTGATGCACATGGGCGGGGGAGCATATGTCCACGGGTATTCAGAACGTGAAGCTGAACGGCTGGGCGACCAGGCGCGGACGCTGACCGGTCTCCTCCACCATGACACGCGGTACCCGGCCGGGAGCCGGGTGCTCGAAGCCGGCTGCGGGACCGGAGCCCAGACGGTAATCCTTGCAAAAAACAGTCCGGGGGCACAGATCACATCGATTGACATCTCCCGGGACTCAATCAGGAGGGCAGAGGATCGGGTGCGGGCCGAAGGGATCGCAAACGTGAGATTTGCAGCCTGCGACCTTTTCGGCCTCCCGTTTGAGAAAGCCAGTTTCGATCACATCTTTATCTGCTTCGTGCTCGAACACCTGCCGGATCCCGTGCGGGCGCTTGCCGTCCTCTCATCCCTCATTTCCCCGGGGGGAACAATTACCGTCATCGAAGGGGATCACGGTTCGGCATATTTCCATCCCGACAGCACAGCGGCGCACCGGGCAATCCAGTGCCTTGTCGATCTCCAGCGGGAGGCCGGGGGCAACGCGCTTATCGGGCGGGAACTTTACCCGCTTCTTTCATCGGCCGGATATGCGGATGTGAAGGTCTCGCCCCGCATGGTGTATGTCGATGCCTCGCGACCAGAGCTCGTCGAGGGTTTTACCCGGCAGACGTTTACTGCAATGGTGGAGGGCGTCCGGGATCCAATTCTCGCCCGGGGGCTTATGACACAAAAGGAATGGGCGCAGGGTATCGCTGACCTGTACCGGACCTCCGGGCCGGACGGCGTCTTCTGTTACACGTTTTTCAAGGCGACCGGGAAGGTGCCGCCGGAAGTGTCCCGCTAATCCCTGCCGGGTGCCGCACTCATTCCTGCTGCTCCTCCCGCTCGATCTGCCCGTCTTTTAAGTAAATAATCCGGTGGAAATACTCCTTGTGCCATTCCTCGTGCGAGACCATCACGATGGTCTGGCCGAGTTCCTCGTTTATCGCGTGAAACTTACCGAGGACTACTTTTGAATTCTCCGTGTCAAGGTTTGCGCAGGGTTCATCGGCAAAGAGAATGAGCGGGCGGTTGACCATGCTCCGGGCAATTGCCACACGCTGCTGCTCGCCCCCAGAAAGCTCGCCGGGCAGATGGTTCAGGCGGTGGGACAGACCAACAATATCGAGGACATCCATGGATGCCTTCCGGCACTCTGCATCACTTTTACCCTGCGCCATCGCAGTGAGCTCGACATTTTCCATCACCGAAAGTTCCGGCACCAGCGCATATTCCTGGAAGATGTACCCCATTTTGTTCAGGCGGAAGTCCGTTCGCTCGTCATCACTTAATGCCGATATATCGATCCCATCGATCAGGATTTTTCCTTTAGTCGGGTAATCGAGAACGCCAAGCAGGTGGAGGAGCGTGGACTTTCCGCTGCCGCTCGGGCCCATAAGGCCGATGAAATCACCCCGGTTAACCGTGAAAGTAATCCCGCGAAGCGCCGGGACTCTGACAGACCCCATATGGTACGTCCTGTACAAATCCGTAACTTCGATCATGCTACCTTCTCATAGCGGAAAGGATCTCTTCCCGTGTTATCTGCCATGCCGGAATAAAACCCGCAATGAGCGATGCGATAAAAAGCATTACGGCATTTGCCCCGAGATCCCCGATGGTAAATACCGGCCGGATATCGCCTTCGGGAAACACAAGAGGATACACGGAAAAGTACCCGTTTAGAAGAAAGAGAACAACAAGGCCAAAGATAATCCCCGCCGATGCAAGGATTATCACCTGGATGACGTAACTCATCGTGATGATACTGCGATGGATCCCGATCGCTTTGAGTATCCCGATTTGTCGCCGGTTGTTCAGCGTTTTTATCATCATGACAATAAAGATCACGACAATTGCTATGATCAGGCTGACAATGGTGCTGATATTATTGATAATCCCGTAACTCTCGACTGCATTACCGAGCGCTTTCCCTAAAAGTTCCCGCCATGTCTTGATCTTTTCCTGGATGCCCATGCCGACAAGCGAGTATTTTACGTCCAGTTCATCCTCCCCGGGGACCGTTTTGATAAGGACCGATGTGGCTTCGTCAACGGGATGCCCGGAGATACTCTCCATTTCGTCCCACGTAATATAGACCGATGGATCGACGGCAAACGATTTTGTCTCAAAGATCCCTTTTACCCGGTAGGTCCGCGTGACCCCGTTTGTAAATTCCACGTCGATGGAATCCCCGGTAACCACGCCGCCAAGCGAGGGGATCAGGTCTTCTGATTCATCCTTGTGGCCGGCCACAAGTTTCCCTATGACAATGACTCCGGTGTCGGCATCGCCGAGATACTGGCCTTCGGTCATCGTATGCGAAATGCCGGTTACCATCGTTTCATCGCGGGGGCGGACCGCAATGATGCTGCCCGGGATACGGTTACCCTCAAATTTCATCACCCCGCCGAGATCATAATGCGGCGCAGCCCGGAGGACACCCGGGGCACGGTTTACCCGTGCCAGAAGATCTCCAAGGTCTTCGATATATGCGGCATCCTTCTTTGGCTCGATGATGATATTGCCGGAATAATAGTCGATTGTCTGCTGTTCGTAATTCCTGATCGCACCGGTGATGATGGATGGCAGAAAGATCATGTTGGTAAAGACCATGCCGATAATGACAATGGTCATCAGCATACTGCCGGTGTTTCCTCTTTTTAGTGATCGAAGCCCGAGAAAAAAAGAGATCCGAAGGCGGTTTGCTGTATCAGCCATAGTCCCTGCCCGGTTTTTTCCAGATAAAGATCCACCATGCAGCGAACGCAAGGCCACAGAGAATGAGTATCCCTGCAGCTACGATAGTGAAATCTGCGCGGGTAACCGGAAGCGTGAGCGGGATTTTTTCGGTATGGTCTCCCCAGTCATCGGAATAAGAAATATTTACTGTGTATTGCAGGTCTCCCGCCGGTGCGCCGTTTAACTGGAACAGTGCCGGGGCATCGTTGCCTGGCTTTATCTTCCCAAGAAACGCTTCCCGTGTCCCGGAAACCGGCATGTCAATTGTTGCGCCAACGGACTTTGCATCGCCGGTTCCGGCATTTTCAACCCTTATTATGAGGTTGAACGGTTCGCCGGCAACTACCCGTTCTGGGCTTGTCTCGACCGATGCAACGCTGATCTCTGCTTTTCCAAGGATGTGGAGGTTGATGGCGGAATTTTCCGTATGAAGGATCCCGTCTATCGTATAGTATTCGATGGTGACAGGAACGCGTACAATTCCGGGCGTTGTCGTGCGGTCTGTTATCAGGGTAATATCGAGCGGCACTGATTCCCCGGACGCGATCCTTTTGATGTGATAGAGCCCGGACTCTGTTGGTGTTACCGATGTACTGGCATTGCCCAGACGGACAATTACCTGTTCAGCCATGCTCTCCCCGGTATTTTCCAGATCAAGCCGGACCGGGACCGGGTCACCGGGTTTTATGGCAGTGGGTGTGGTGACAGCCATGCTTATTACGGCAAGTTTCGGGACGGCAATCTGGGTATTGACATTGACAGGGACCGGGTACCGGGTACTCCGTCCGCCGTACGTGTCAATCCATACTTCCGGAAAATAGAGCCCGGTCTTTGCCGGCGCACGGATCAAAAACGTGAGAGGGATTGTCTGGCCCGGCCCAAGATCGCCGATGCGCTGGAAGGTATCCCCAAGGACTACGATCCCGTTTCCTTCAAGGCCCGCCTGTTCGATAAAGACGTTGATATCGGTGGTTTTCACGGTTTCAATGATGCCTTTTACTGAACCAAGGCTCTCGCTGATGCTGGCGCTCTGGGCAGTATTCTTCACCTGCACGGTAATTGTTCCCAGATCGCCTGGCATGAGCACCTGCGGTGTCACCGTGTAATTACTGATGGTCACTGTCGGCTCTGCATAAACCGGAAGCGCCATGACAAGCAGGAGGACAATAATCCCACAGGTTCGGAGACGGGCAGGATTCATTTTCCATCAGCGCGTGTGTTTAGGCTGGCACGTGATTAACTTTTGTACGGGAAAATAACTTACAGGATCTTCCTCACGTTCAATTACGCTAAAAATCGTTTTAATGACGGTTGTATCTTAAGCCTGGCACAATTTGCTTTCAAAAAAAAGGTGTGGCCGCAGGAAAAAGGGATCAGGGATATTCATGAACCGGCCGGCTGACGAAGGGAAGTCCCTGATTAAAAATACGGGCGTAAGCTGCTATACCCATTGAGAGTCAAATTCCATTGGAAGGTAATTCATGGACACCATCACCCTTGTCGGTTTTATTGCCGGGGCACTGACGACGTTTGCCTATGTCCCGCAGGTCGTGAAGAGCTGGCGGCTCAAGGAAACAAAAGACCTCTCCCTTTCGATGCTCGTACTCTATGCCGTTGGGGTTTCGCTCTGGCTTGTGTACGGGATCTGGATGGATGCCCTTCCCGTCATCGCGGCAAACGGGATCTCGCTCGTTTTAATCCTCGTCCTGCTCGGGATTAAGCTGCGGTACCGGTGAAAAGTTAGCCTCTTCCTGTAAAGCGAAAGTCATAAGTGATGGCAGATCCGGTTGGAGTCTATTCTGACCTCATTGTGTGGGATCAGCCCTCTTGGTTAAATCCATATCGCATTTTATTCTTAACGGCGTTATCCGGCAACGCATTGTGCCGAATAACTCTACATTTCGGGTAGTACCTGGTGCATATGCTTTACATGCAGATCTCTTGTCTGCCCGGATATTCCCGATTGGTAAAATAGTGTCACAGAATTCGTTTAACCTTCCAAAAGAGAATGGAGGTCGTTGAAGAGGTACTATCCGTACTCCTCCATCAGGATCTGCAAACAGAGGAAGAGACGTATGGAAATAAAGAAAAGGACATTCGTGGTTGTGATGATCACCATCATCTGCATTATCCTCGGGATCACTCTGGCATGCCAGTTTTCCGGTGCCAATTCAGGAAAACCGCTTCATGCGATCCCGGGTACCATATCTCCATCGTTATCGGCCGAGGAAACATCTCCCGCACAACATCCCACCGAGACACCCGCTCCGCAGCCATCGCCCCGGACAAACATTACCGAGGAGAATGCAACGGCGCTTGTGATGGAAGACTACCCGATGTATTATTCTATCGTAACTATCAACCTGACCGACAGGGTTTCCGGTAAATTCCTGTATGAATTTATCCTTGTCCCGGAGAGCAATGCACCGTTTTCCCACAACCAGACTGCCTACGTGAATGCTCTCACAGGGGATCTCTATACACCCTTTCAGGATCAAGCAGGGATTACGATTGATGAGGCCAAAGCCCGCGCCCGTCTTGCATTCCCCCAATGGACGGTCGACCGGGTTCAGATGAAATATAATGATGGCATCCGGTACGACCGGTCCTGGGAGTTCCATCTCTATTCCGGTGAAAAAGAGCTGGTTCACGGTGCTCTCTCCCCGGATAACGGGGTACTTGACTGGTACGCGCTGGGCGGCGAAACCCGGTTCGGGCGCCCGTCGTCTCCTGTTGTGTCCATCGAGACTGCCGAGAAGACGGCACGGGCCGAGGTACAAAACCGCACGGGCAATCCCGTCCTCGGCCTGATCCAGTCGCGGTACGATTCGCTGGGGATGCCGGACGCAAATATCGCGGGCCAGTATGTATTTCTGTACAACAACGACCGGCCCGGCTGGAAGGCTTGTGAAAACGACGGCTTTACCATTGTTGTCGATTCCGTCTCTGGCAAAGTACAAGAATACCGGAGGACGTGGACGCAGCCGCAGGAGTACCCATGCTAATGCCACAGGGTTCCCGGTCCTTTTTGTTTTTTGCTTTGCAGGAATCACGTGAGGTCTGGTAAGAGTGTTCTTCTTGGGCTTTCGCCCCCACCACGTGGACATCCCTCGGTTGCGATAGTGCTATATTACGTGTACTCCTGCATGATTCCGATACAGGCAATTCCGTCCCATCGCATACGCCCCCGCCCCCATGGGGGCAGGGCTGGCGAAAGGGGGGCCGCAAAAAATTTCTCCAATGCGAAAAAAAATGATTTTCTCCAAAGGTTTTTTGCAGATGATAAAAAACCGGCACAGAAATCGTTTAAATCATAGCTCCGACACTATCCATAACCCCATCAAGGGTGAACGATCATGAAAACCCTCACAGGATGTACCGGAATTATTGTTCTTTTGATTGCATTCATGGCCGCACCGGCATCAGCCGGCCTGGCATTTGTGTCGAGCAGCCCGCAGACGATTGCGGAAGGCGATGCATTCACGATTACCGGGACCGGTGCGATGAACGGTTCTGTTGCAGTCATGGCGTTTGGCAGGAATTATTTTCATACGTTTGCGGTAACTCCCGACAGGCACGGGAACTATTCCATTACGGTGTCCTCATCGGAGACCCAAAACTTCCAGAGTGGCCAATATGCCTTTGTGATACTGGATCCGGGTACAAACGGGCAGTTCGAGATTGGAAGCAAAGTCTCCGGGACCGGGAATATCACGATCACGGATCGCGGCGTCCCTATTGCCGATCTGGGCCCTGCCCGTGCTCTTGGCCCGGGTGTCCGGCCGGCGGTTGAAGCGCTCCAGAATGTTGCGGGACGGCCGGATGTCAACGATATCGTGACCCCTGCGTATTTCTTTGTAGAGCTCCCCTTCATCAATTTCTCCGGTACGATCGATCCGGCAACCGGCCAACTGACGCCGGCCCGCAGCACCGATGGCCGGTTCGTGTTCACCGGAACTACGAACATGGGAACGGAAAACACGCTTGCCGCTGAAATTTACAACAGCACCACCGGCACTCATGTATTTTCCATACCGGTCTCTGCGATTGTATCAGGATCTGTTCCCGAACCTGGGATAAACAAGATAATGAATTCATGGACGTTCGAACTGGATCCCTCCAGGCTTGAGCCCGGGGAATATTATGTCGATGTTGGCTGGCAGAAAGAAAAGACTGCCGGACACGGGACTGCACTCTTTATCGTGCCGGCCGATATGACGGCACACCGTCCTTCCGGCTTCCTGTCGGTATTCAAAATGTTGCAAGCCTTATTCGGCTTTACCTGACAGTATAAAAGCAGGAATCAGTATGGCCGGATAAAATAATCCTGCTCTGTAGAAACAGACAGGAACCGATCCGGTTCACATCGTAACGACGAAAATCAAAAAAAGTGGTATCTCATTTTCAACGAAAAATTAATTTGAGCTGGTTGATTTTTATAGGAAATCCCGGATCGGATTGCGTAAGAACGCTCTTTTGGGTCTCCGGCACTTCTTGCCTTCGCCCCCGCCACTGTGGCACCCCCCAGTTGTGATAGTGCCGTATTTCCTGTACAAAAAAGTGACATTTGCAACCAGGGCGCAGGCAATACAAAGACATCGCTACTAGTGCCCCGTCCCCCTCAGGGGACTGGTGGCACAAGAGGGGGCCTACATATCAAAAAAATGTTTTCTACAGGACAAATAATCCGTTTTTCCGTCCTGCTTCTATTTCTCCTCTCTTTTGGGTTGTCCCGTAAAACGAAGCGTGAATGAGTGTCCGTTTGACAAAATACGCGGAAATTTGCCCCCATATAATGCCCGTAATCGGCTCACAGATGCGTTCCGGCAGCCTCTTTTTCCGGAATAAGCCCCAAACCTGAATGGGTGCGGAAACGGGCTGCAAACCGCGTTTATGAGATCGTTTTATTTTGTCCGATTGCCAAAATAACACCGATTTGAGGGTATTTTTAAACGGAGCCTGATACGGGCTTCTTTTTAGGATTGAAATGGTCAATCCGGGCTCAATTCAGGCCCGGATTAAGAGCATAGGATCGGCCGCCCTATATGTTTCTGGATAGGGAGAGCCCCCGACGTTAGCGGGGGGATAAGGAAGTACCTGCCATACTCCCGGCCCGGTCTTTTTCCGGGATCTTCACTAACTTTTCAAAAAGAACGATAGCCTTCTCCGGCTTTTTGGAAAAAGGGTGAGTACTACACCGGACTTTTTATAAAATTTTTTGCAGCGGCCTTGAACTTTTTTCTGCTTCTCATCGCAGGGCCGTGTCAGGAAGTAGCAGAGACAACATCCGACACCGCGTCTGTATGATATTTTTGGAATATCCACCGGGCATCTTCAGTGAGGGTGAACCGGATATATCTCCCGCTTTTTTGTGCATTAATAATTTTTTCACGTTCGAACACAGCCATGTGGCGGGAGACAGACGGTTCAGAGATCCCTAAGTATTCTGCAAGTTCTTTCTGGGAGATACAGGGACGGGAAAACACAATCTCAAGGATTTTCCGGGTCGTCGCTTCCTGCAGATAATGGAACATTATTTTTTCAAGCCTGCTGTAATATCCGCTGTTCTCAAAATACCATACCGATCCGGTGATCATGAGGGTAGTAATCCTTCCCTTAATCTGCAGTACCGTGAGGTGATATTTCAGTGTTCCCCGGTTGATGCCCGTCAAACGTGAAAGTTCATTGAAACAGATCCCAGGATTTGTTTGAAGTGTTTCAAAAATAACACGGCGGTTCTCATTATAATAAATTGCAGCCTTTTCGATCTTTCGGTAACCGAGTGCTGCAAAAACTTTCAGGGCGAAAATGAGTTCGAGCGGGAATACCAGTACCGGGAAAAATGACAATACAATTGCAATTGCCATGACACGGGGCGATAACTGCCAGAATGAAATTTCGCTTGGATCTTGTGGTGTCCCGGAAATCTTATCAGGAGAGATCGATTCTACCACATATCCCCCGGTATCAGCGGCAACAAGGGGTATTAATGCAAGGGAAATGAAAATCAGAAGAATTGAGTGGCGTGAAACCCATTTTGCCATCTCCGTATTGTTGTTTTGAAAAAATAAGAAATTTATGATTTTGGTTTAATACGTTTGGAGATTATACCTTTGTAATCCTGTAACATGATCTCCATAGACTTTGATGTTCCAGGTTCCTGGGGCGAGGGTGCCTGTTTTTTTGATTAACAACGTTATTCTGCCAGTACCCGATGTATCGTAGTACGGTCCGATAGTTCCATCTGGCGCTATGACGGTAAGTGCTAGGGAATTGGCAGGATTTCCCCAGTTCAGATCTACAGTAAGCGAGGGTGTTCCCGAAGGGACTGTATAGGTATACCAGTTTGTCTGCCCCTGTGACATGGAACCTGCGGTCATAGGTACAACCACAGCAGATAACTGAGAACTTTTTACCAGGTCCACATTGTATCCTGATGTTTTGTCGATTGTCTGTGCGGATACTCCTGATACGAGCAGGACTGCACATATCAGGATTGCAATGCTGATTCCGGATACCTTCATAGTATCACGGTAAGCGGATTTTGAGAGCCGGCACTTAACCTTTCTATGGCATTTGGCTAAGTGTCGGGCTGACACTTAGCCAACCGGCACAGAAGACCTAATACCCGCCTCGTACAGCCTTTGCGTGTGCAGGGCATCCAGGGGTGTCCTGCTAAAAGAAAGGAACGACCCTGATCCTTGATTGCACACTCGACGGGCCGGTCCTCTCCCGAAGGCATGAGATCGTTTTCTCACTCCGATGCATGATTCCCGTTCCTATGCCTACGGGCCAGTCAAAAATGTGCAAAGGTGAAGAACATGAAAACAGTAAAAATTGGAGTCATCCTGCTGGCACTGCTGCTGGCGGCGATGGCGGTGGTACCGATGGTGAGTGCGGCAGGAGTACAGACAAATGAGTCTTTGGATGGTACTACAAGGGAGGTATCCACATATTCGACCGAACATCAGATTCCATCAGATTATCTGAAGGATTCAAAGCCCGCTCAATGGCTTCCCGAATCGGATATGATCAACATTGTTATATCGCAAAAATCCTTGGAAAAATTTAACCAAAATGAACAAGCGGGGATACTCAATATCCCACTCTCATATCTGGATCTGAAAACGACATTTCTAAATTCCAAAGAAAATCCTAGTATATATATCGAAACGACTCTTGGACAGGGTGAATCTGTCGCTTTGGTAAGAATGCCAAGACAAATGTATGAGATGTTTGCAGATACTTCAAAAGATGGAAATATTTCCCTGCCTACAGACTATTTCGTCAGGTACTATGAAAATGTCAATGATCTGAAGTCTCATATGAAATTCGATGGAAACACCATACAGGTACTTCCCAGTGAGAAATATGCAGTATCAAAAATATCGATAGAAAGTGAGAATAGTAAGGCATCAGGGAATCTTCCAGTCCCAAACGCAGCGGGTATCCACGTTAATCCTGCAGCGACCTATCCCCGGATGTTTGAATTCAGAGAACCATATACCAGAGTGTCTTCTTCAACCTCTTATGATTATTGCATTGGACAGATTACCCCCAATAGTTGGTCATTGCTTGGTTCGGCATCAGATCAGTTTGATATTTATCAAGAGCGGGAATACCGGTTTAATTCAAATGAAGCTATTGAGATAGTTGCACAATACCACGACCGAAATCTGGGAGGAGATATTGTAATTTATCCCACATTATACAGAAGCGGTACTCAATATCCAATCAATACCAGTCAATGGACTGTTTGGAGTGGTTATCTTTATGTCGATAAAAACAGCATTCCTCATGCCTATGGATATCATGTCTCTTTCAGTGGGGGATATTATTATATCAGCTTTGAAGATATGAACACGCTCCAATTTGTTAAATCCTATCAGGCAACAGCTGCAACCGGAACCACCACGTTTACAAATCTTTGGGGATCCAGCGAATATCGTCAACGTGCTGCACCGACCACGAACACATTTTCAGCTACAACAAAACCGGTAAGTGATGAATGGGCCAGAATCCTGAATGGCGACTGGAAAAAACCAAATCTGGTATGGCAGCACCAATCCCCGGGATCAAGTGTCAGTTATGTGAGTGTTCAGACACAGTTTGACACTTCCGGAAACCTTATCACTCGTTCGTACGGCCAGTATCCATAAAATCTCATTTTTTGTATTGTGCTCCATGGGAAATAGAAAAAATTATGAATTTAATAACCTGATAGAAATTTTTTAGTTTTGTTGCGATGGGACCCCGGGCACTCGCCGCCTCGTCGGGGCTCGCCCCGGGGAGCAAGCCTTTGCACGGGAAGCAACAGAAAATATTTTTTCAATATACGGGGGTCAAGGGGGCTTGCCCCCTTGGGTTGCCTCCCCCTCTGGGGGAGAGAGGGGGTCACCCTCTCAAATACGTTTTGATGAAGTGGAAATGATTTCTACAGAGCAAATTTAATTAAATGCAGATGATATTTACAGAATGTTACTCAATGAACATACGATGGAGAGAACCGTAGGGTGGGGGTCTTTATGAAATTTGGAAGAAGTTTGAAAAATA
>Ga0209098_1000421_pt1 | contig 46909 bp, 44 predicted proteins | sample AD_JPNHW1_MetaG_FD_184429 | JGI IMG/M metagenome (GOLD analysis project Ga0209098, IMG submission 184429) | Active sludge microbial communities of municipal wastewater-treating anaerobic digesters from Japan - AD_JPNHW1_MetaG (SPAdes) (version 2) | ecosystem: Engineered > Bioreactor > Anaerobic...
AAAATAGTGAGAATCGGCCTGAGATAAGAATTGAATAAAAGTCTGAAAATCGTTCTCCAGAAGTTGTTCATCAAAGGGAATATGGGCCAGTTTTAAGAAATAGTATTTAAAATAGTTCAAATCCCATAACATTGATTGTTGGTCGAAGGCATCACGAGGATAACAAACTGAAAAATCGATTCCGTTTTGTCCGGATAGCTGTAGTAAAGGGAGTTGTTGCAGCACTTTTTTATAGTAGGTCAAAGTTTTTTCGCTGAGTTGGTTCGATTTCCGATGTTGATTCAAATAAGAAAATAGCGTTTCATTTCCGAGATCCTGAAGCAAATAGTATTTTCTGGAAGGATCAATAAAAAGAATTTCAGGAACATGTATCTGTTGTTTCAGGAAGGTATCCGTGAAACTAAAAAAAGCTTCATTCTCCTTCACATCCGCATTGATCACCCCAATTAAAGAGGGCTTGTTTTCGAAATAGAACCGGTGATAGGCTCTGGCAGAACCGGACTGTGGAATTTTTTCAACATCAGAACAGGTTTGTTGATAATAGGATTCTGCAATCTTTCTTAAATGGTTTGGCATAGTCAGCGTATTTGGAATGCAAAAATACGGAATAATGAGCTAATAAGCTAATGTGATAATAAGCTAATAAATTAATAAATTAGTGTGATTGTGTTGTTCTGAATTGGACGATTCGTTGAATGAGGTCGTACGGGATGGGTTGGTTGAGGGGAAATTGGACGGAGCCTTTTCCTTGTTTGTAGGCAGAGAGCTCCTCTTTAAACTGTTCATGACCGGTTGGAGTTGCGTAAAAACCGATATGTTTTGCATATCCGGCAAAGTAGACCAACGGTTTTTTATTTAATTTGTAGGAGGGCATTCGATAATTGAACCCTTCGACAGCATCCGACGCAACTGTTTTAATGATGGTTCTGATTTTGGTTAAAATCTCTTGGGTTTCCAAAGGAAATGTTGCAATGTATTGATCCACTTCGTTCATTTTGAATAATTTTAGACTTTTGAAATACAAAGATAGTGATAAATGAGCTTTCAGCTATCAGATATCAGCTATCAAATTGTCAATACCTAAAAATGGTTATCCGTTTGTTTAGTTGTATTTGGCACAATATTTAAAATTTCAATTTACTACTATTTGATTTAAAACTACTTATTTTATTTTTTTATAGAACGCTGATGACACAGATTGAATTGATTTACACAGATAAACTTCGTTTAAAGGTTTAAGGTTTAAAGGTTTATTGATGTTTCACTCTTTAAACTTTAAACAGCGAAGCGTTCAACCTTTCAGCAAATTACATCTGTGGTAATCTGTTTAATCCGTGTCATCTGTGTGCTATTCTGGTTCTGTTTTGTTTAGGTTAGGTGTGGATTAGTAAAAAAATTTTATTCTCTAAATATTAATTTCGTAATCATTAATTTTTCATTATTAGCTTTACTTATTTGTATTAACTTATTTCTTTTAATTTTGAAAGTGATAGGCTCTTCTGTAATAACCGGCCATGTTCCATTGAGACCAACTTTTTGTAGACTATCATTTCGAAATCTATTTGATTCAACAAAAAGAAATAGTGAATCGTTTTTCTCTTTCCAGGTTCCTAAAATAATATTTCCACAAGTAGTAAATCTAAAAGTATAATTATTATTAAGTTTAATTTCAGACCCATTTGTAAAATAATTAATATGCTTAAACGTAAAAAGTGATATTCTTTCGATTAGGGTAAAATGATAGGAGGAATAAGTTCCAAATTTTAAACTATTTTGTGAGCTTGGTTGACCAAATATTGTACACAATGAAAATAAGAAACAGAAAAGTAAAAATGTTTTTAAATTTCTCATTGTAATATGTTTTTGATTAAAAATGATCTGCAAATATATTAATTATTTCCACATTAAAAAATCCATTTTCGCCCTTAGCTTTTCACCTTTTGCCTTTTGCCCTAATTATCACATTATTTTGTATCTTTGCAATCTATTTTTTAAACTAAGTTTTGAATACTAGAGAAATAAAAGTGTTAATACCATTTTAATCAAACTTTTTTCATCCTAAATTTAATACCATGAAAAAAATATTACCTTTTTTACTGTTTTGTCTGATTGTAAACTCATCATTCGCCAGAAGAATTGATGCCGGGACCCATTTTTCAGATAAGAAAAATATTTACTATACATTAGATCATTCCGATTATCTGAGAGAATGGAGTATCTCACCGGAAGTAAATCCTGATATATTAAGAATCTATTGCGATAAGCCTATAATAGTAACATTCTTCTTAAAATCCGAGGAGTTTGAATTTACAGTCAATCAAAATGATACCATCAACTTTGCTATCATTCTTAAAGGAAAAGATACAGCTTATACACAAGTTATTGGAGTAAAAGAGATTCCGAATACGATAAAAACGGAGGATAAATTGTACCATCTTAGTCGTTTATGGAGTGAAGCCAAGTATAATTTTGTTAATATTGACCAGCTCCGATTTGATTGGGATTCTCTCTACTATGCTTATATCCCTCAGATTATGAAAAGCGAAAATGATTATGCTTATTCTAAATTATTGAAAAAATTCTATGCTTCATTAAATGATGGTCATACTGAGGTCGGTAAACCTTCCTCTTTAAGCGTTTATTGTGATTATATTCCTATTACTATAAGTGCATTTGACAAGCAGCTTTACATAACTGGCTTTAGTAAAAACAGTTCAATAGATTCCTCTTTTCTGGGAGCAAAAATTATTGAGATCGAACAAATTCCAACTTTACAATATATTGACGAAGAAGTTCTTCCGTATATATCGGCTTCTACAGAACAATCAAAATGGATGCAAGTTCCGGCCGTTTTAGGATACGATTTAAGAATTAAAAAATTTAATGCTTTAGTATTAAAAAAGAGTGGAGAAAAAGTTTCCATTTCCATTTCAAGAAACGGAGAAGCAACAAGAACAAAGGAAGAAGGAGAATCTTTAGTTCCTCCAAAGAATATTTCCTGGGATTTAGTTCAGTTAGAATGGTTACAGGACTCCATTTTACATTTATCCATTAATGGTTTTTATCCTGAGGAAATAGTAATTCCTCAACTGAAACAAATGGAACCTCAAATTTTAAAAGCAAAAAGACTGATTATAGATTTGCGTGGAAATGGTGGTGGAACAACCGGTGTTGCGTGGGTTTTACAATCGTATCTTACCAAAGGAAATTTTTTAATCAATTATGCCTGGCAAACCAGAATCAATGATGGTGTCCGAAGGGCAAACGGAAATTGGATAGAAGAGTATCAGGATTTTTACATGGATCGAGCTTATAGAACAGAAAAGGGGGATACTATTCCGATTTCAGATACCATTATCCGATGGACGATGCCAACGGTCATTTTGATTGGTGAATATACTTTTTCTGCTGCTGAAGATTTCTTAGTCAATATTTACGAAGTTCCTGACAGACCCCTATTAATCGGATCTGAGTCAGGAGGCTCTACAGGATCCCCATTGGTCATTGAAAATTTACCATTAGATTCGAGGGCAAGAGTGTGTACCAGAAGAATCTTGTATCCCTATTCATTAAAACCATTTGTAAATAAGGGTGTTACTCCTGATATCATTGTTGAAACAAGTTTCGAAGATTTTTGTTCCGGTAAAGATATCGTTTTACAAAAAGGAATTGAAACAGTAAGTAAAATTAGCAAATTAGCAAATTAGTAAATTAGTAAATTAGCACATTAGCACATCAGCACATTAGCACATTATTTTGTATCTTTGCGGGTTAAATTTGTATAGGATAATATATAGAAACTAAAAATATATAACGATGTTAAGAACAAATACTTGCGGAGAGCTGAACATGAGTAATGTGGGCCAAAAAGTGACCCTTTGCGGATGGATTCAAAAAATGAGAAAACTGGGTGGTATGACTTTTATTGATCTTAGAGACCGTTATGGGATCACTCAGCTGGCTTTTAATAGCGAAACTCATGAAGAATTAGCTAAAAAAGTGGAAAAAATGGGAAGAGAATGGGTCTTAAAAGTGACCGGAACTGTTACCGAAAGATATAGCAAAAATAAAAATATCCCAACCGGAGAGATCGAAATCATTGTGGATGAAATCGCTGTTTTAAATGAATCTGCTACTCCTCCTTTTACGATCGAAGATGAATCTGATGGTGGTGATGAACTTCGCTTGAAATACCGTTATTTGGATTTGAGAAGAAATCCGGTGAAAAACAACCTGATTTTCCGTCATAAAATGGGTATTGAGATCCGTAATTATTTGAACAATATCGGATTTTTGGATATCGAAACTCCATTTTTAATTCGCTCTACCCCTGAAGGAGCTCGCGATTTTATCGTTCCCTCCCGTGTGAGTCCCGGTGAATTCTACGCCCTTCCTCAATCTCCTCAAACATTTAAACAACTTTTGATGGTTTCCGGTTACGATCGATATTTTCAAATCGTTCGTTGTTTCAGAGATGAAGACCTTCGCGCTGACCGTCAACCTGAATTTACGCAAATCGACTGTGAGATGTCATTCATCGAACAAGAGGATATCTTAAACACTTTCGAAGGTTTGATGCAACATATCTTCAAAAAAGTGAAAAATATCGATATTGATCCAATTCAAAGAATCACCTACGCTGATGCAATGAAATTCTACGGATCCGATAAACCCGATTTACGTTTTGGAATGGAGTTTGTAGAACTGAATGATGTAATGCAACACAAAGATTTTAAGATCTTTAACGAAGCTGAATTGGTTGTAGGAATCGTTGCAAAAGGGTGTGCTCATTATACCCGTAAACAATTGGATGCTTTGACTGATTTTGTTCGTCGACCTCAGATTGGAGCTTCCGGATTGGTTTATATCTTGTGTCAGGCTGATGGAACTTTTAAATCATCCGTGGATAAATTTTATGATCAGGAAGATTTAAAAAATGTAGCTGCAAAAGCTCATGCTGAAGCCGGTGACTTAATTTTAATCTTAAGTGGTAAAACCGAAAAGACTCAAAAACAACTAAGTGAGGTTCGTTTAGAAATGGGCAAACAACTTGGATTACGTAAGGCAGGTGAATACAAATTGCTATGGGTAGTCGATTTTCCATTATTAGAATGGGATGATGAAACTAATAGATTTTATGCTAAACACCACATGTTTACGGCACCCAAACCGGAACACGAAGCAATGCTGGACGCCAATCCTACAGCAGTTAATGCTAATGCTTACGACTTAGTCATTAACGGAACTGAAGTGGGTGGCGGTTCTATCAGAATCCATAACAGAAATCTACAAAATAAGATGTTCAAAATCTTAGGATTCACTGAAGAACAAGCTGAATATCAATTTGGTTTTATGTTGAGTGCATTCCAATATGGTTGTCCTCCTCATGGTGGTATCGCTTTTGGATTTGACCGTTTATGTTCTGTTCTTTCAGATACCGATTCGATAAGAGATTTTATTGCTTTCCCAAAAAATAATTCTGCAAGAGACACCATGATCAATGCTCCTGCTGCTGTTGAAAATTCTCAACTCGATGAATTATCGATTCAGATCAAAAAGTAATACTATTTTTACCGAAAAATACGTTTAAAAGGTTTTAATAATCAGTAACACAAATCATATGCAAGAAAAAAGCAACGAATTTAATTCATTTGGACTAATCCGGTTTATATGGAAATGGCGTAAACTGTTGATTATAATCAGTGTTGTAGCCGCTTTTGTTTCTTTTGGTGCATCCCTGTTGATTCGGCCACAATTCAAGTCAACATCTATCATTTATGCACCCAGAACAAATTCATTATCTAAGATTTTGCTGAATGAACAAAACTACAACGAGCGTTTAGATATCAAAGCTTATGCTGTTGAAGAGGAAACAGAGCATATGATCCAGATATTAAATTCTAGAGAAATAAAAGATATTTTGATACAAAAATACAATTTGGTAGAACATTACGGTTTGAAAACAGATATGAAGTATTGGCAAACAAGACTTTATAAAGCGTTGGAAAATTCAATCACCATCAAACGTACTCAGTATGGGGCTATTGCAGTTACTGTATCTGATTGGGATAGTCAATTAGCTTCTCAAATGGCCAATGAAATTGTTAATCAATTAGATACTTTTAAAAATAATGTAGAGAGAGAGCGTGCAACGGCTGCTTACCATTTGTTGGAGAAACAACTAGTTGAGATTAATCAAGAGTTAAATAGAATTGATGACTCATTGAGTGTTTTAGCTGAAAAAGGGGTATTAGTCTTAGACAGACAAGCTGAAAGAATTACACAACAATATGCCATCGCGATTGCGCAAGGCAATGTTGGAGCACAACAACGATTGGCAAAAGAGTTAGAGAAACTTGCCAAATGGGGGCCTACAGTTCAAACTCTTCAAAACGAACAACTTAACTTTACAGAATACCAGGCACTTTGTAAATCCAGAATGATGGATACTAAAATGGATATGGAGAGCAATATGCCCGTTAAATTTGTGATTGAAAAAGCGATTCCTGCTGATAAAAAAGCATATCCTAAGAAACTGATTATCATGATTTTGTCAACTCTTGCTGCATTTGTAGTAACACTGTTTACATTAGTTATCATTGAAAACATTCAAACTGATCCCGAAAGGAAAAAGAAAAACGAAGTATCTGAATTGAAAGAATGAACCGAAAAAAACTCATTGTTTTAGGAGTCAGTGCAGCTTTTATATTGCTCAACTGTTTTGCGTTGATGAGAGAGTTTTTGTATCTACCAATTATCAGCGCCGGTTTGATATTGGTTTATTTGCTCATTTTCAAAGTAGATTTTTTAGTTTACTTAATGGCATTGGTTACCCCATTTTCGATTTTTATTGAAAATGACAAGATCAACTTAAGTATCTCATTTCCTGGAGAATTGATCATGATTTCCCTAACTGTTCTATTCTTAATTCGGATCTTATACGATCTAAAAATTGAACGACAAATTTTAAAACATCCTTTAACGATAGCCATTCTATGCTACCTCTTTTGGATATTTGTAACGAGTATTACGAGTGAACTTCCATTGGTCTCTTTTAAATTTTTAGCTTCTAAAATTTGGTTTATTGTTGCCTGTTTCTTTATGGTTGTTCAACTGATTAAAAAGGACACCAATAGAATTGTCCACTATTTTAATGCGTATCTATTTTCTTTAGCTTTGGTGATTATTATTGTTACGATAAAATCTGCTCAATTAGGATTTATGGAACATGGCATGCACTGGATTCAAAAGCCATTTTACAATGATCATACTGCTTATGGAGCCGCCATTGCTTTTTTTATCCCAATCACCGTTTCTTTTTTCTTTTTACCCCAATCTACCAAATGGCTAAAGATCTATTACATTGGAATACTAGCCATTCTAATGGTAGGACTCTATTTCTCCTTTTGTAGAGCAGCGTGGTTAAGTGTGATTGGCTCACTTGGTGTTTATTTAGCTATTCGATGGAGAATTAAATTCTCTTGGTTGGTTTTAGGAGGAACGATGGCTGTCGCTCTATTTTTCTTTTTTGCCAGCGATATTCTGTATCAAATGGGCAAAAACAAGCAAGACTCTTCTGCTACGTTTACAGAACATTTACAATCCATGGGCAACATCTCCACAGATGCATCCAATGTAGAGCGTCTAAACCGCTGGTTTTCAGCTTTTGGAATGATTGAAGAACGACCTGTTGTGGGTTGGGGGCCGGGAACCTACCAGTTTGAATATGCCCCATTCCAAAAGAACAAATATAAAACCATCATATCCACAAACTTTGGTAATGGTGGCAACTGTCATAGTGAGTATATCGGACCTACAGCTGAGACCGGATTTATTGGTTTAATAACAGTTTTAAGCATGTTAATCCTTGTTATTTATACCGGAATTAAAACACATCTTCGTTCTAAAGATCCTAGAAACAAGATCCTTTCATTAGCAGCAACCTTGGCATTGATTTCGTATTATATTCACGGCATAATGAATAACTTTTTGGATACCGATAAATTATCATTACCCTTTTGGGGTGCTTTTGCTATAATTCTCGTAATCAACTTAATAGAAACTAAAAATGTAGATTTTTCTCTACAAGAACAAAAAAACATAAAAAAATAACTATTTTTACAAATCAATTGGAGGTAACATGATTACTATTAAATACTCTGATATCATTTCTGCTCAACAATCTATGAAAGATGTTATCAGAGAAACATCTTTAATTCACTCTAAGACCTTTTCGAAAATGGCCGGAGCTGAAATTTTCATGAAATTAGAAAACTTACAAACAACCGGATCCTTTAAAGTTAGAGGTGCCTTTAACAAGTTGTATCATCTAACGGAAGAGGAAAAAAAACATCCTATTGTTGCAGCTTCTGCAGGAAATCACGCACAAGGTGTGGCTTATTCCGCCTCTCAACTAGGGCTCAAGAGTATTATTTTTATGCCCTCATTTGCCCCACCTTCTAAGGTAAATGCCACAAAAGGATATGGTGCTGAAGTAGTTCTAACCGGCGATACTTTTGATGACGCCTATGCTGCCTCTCAAGAATATTGTAAAGAAAAAAAAGGAACCTATATTCATCCTTTTAATGATGAACTAATCATTGCCGGTCAGGGTGTTGTAGGATTAGAGATCTTCAGACAACTTCCGGATGTGGACACTGTAATTGTTCCCATCGGTGGTGGTGGTTTGATCAGTGGTATTGCGATTGCTTTGAAAGAGATCAATCCAAATATCAAAATTATTGGTGTTGAAGCAGAAGGTGCTGCTTCCATGTTGGCTTCTCAAAACAGCAATGAGGTGTTAACTCTTCCCCATTGTCATACGATCGCAGATGGTATCGCTGTAAAAAGACCGGGTGACCTCACTTTCAGTATTGTTAAAGAGTTGGTTGATGATTTGATAACTGTATCTGATAAAGAATTAGCACATACGACCTATCTATTGCTTCAAAGAGGAAAACTGTTAGCAGAACCTTCCGGTGCTGCTGCAATTGCTGCTGCTATATTTAAAAAATCTGCATTGATGGGCAAAAATGTTGTACCTGTAGTGAGTGGTGGTAATGTAAACATGAGTGTTTTTCAACAAATTTTGGACCAGGGGATGATTCAAGAAGGCTTAAGAACACACATTCAATTTATTGTTCCGGATCAAGCCGGAGAGTTGAAAAAAGTGTTATCCGTTTTGGAACAAGAAAAAGTAAATATTCAGGATATTGTTCACGAAAGATCAATCACCTCCGTTCCTGTTGGAAAAGTGTTGATTAGTGTGACTGTAAACCTTCAAAATAAAGATCAATTGGAAATTATCAAAAAAGAACTGCTCAAAAAAGGAATCACTTGTAGTGCTAGTATTTAAAAATGATTAAAAAGAGTCTGATATTAACTTTTTTATTACTCCTGGTAATCACATTACAGGCTCAATTTTACAATGGGTCTCAGCTTACATTTGGAAAGAACAGAGTGCAATATCAGAAGTTCAACTGGCAATATTATCGTGCAAATCTTTATGACGTTTTTTTCTATCCTACTTCTAAACCTTTAGCAGAATACACTTATGGTAAAGCAGCCGGTATTATTGGTGAATTGGAAAGAACCTTAAATTATACTTTATATAAGAAAATTCACTTTATCGTCTACAATACTCAAGGTGATTTTAGAGAATCCAATTTTGGTTTTGATAATGAGGATTTTTACAACCAGGGTGGTATTACGAACATATACGGGAATAAGGTCTATCTCTATTTTGACGGAGATCATAACCATTTTGATAAAATGATCAAAAGTGGAATCATCACCATTTTTGCCCGAAATATTGTGGAAGGGGAAAGTGTAGGAGCTAATATTTCCGCCGGTCACCTTTCATCTGTTCCTAATTGGTTTTACAGTGGATTAGCTTCCTATATGGCTGAACCCTGGAGCCCTGAAGTGGATATTTATGTTAAAAATGGAATCTTATCAAGACGGTATGAACTTCTAGAAGACTTAAATCCCGTAGAAGCCACTTATGCAGGGCATTGTTTTTGGAAGTTCATCGTGGATCGTTATGGTGAAGCAACCGTTTCCAATATTCTATACTCCGTAAGATCTTCAAAAAATGTTGAGAAAAGTTTGTACTATGTCACCGGTGTGCCTTATAAAGAACTAATGGAAGACTGGTTCCGAACCTACTATGTCATTTATACAAAAGAATCTAAAATTGGCGAACCCAATACTCCCGAATTACTTACAAAACCTAAAAAAAGCCGCGACTACTCTCAAATAACCTTATCTCCGGATGGAGAAAGCTACGCTTACGTAACTAATGAAGCAGGACAAATCAAAGTGTGGCTAAAAATGGCAGATTATAAAAAGCCAAAAATGATTTTTAAAAAAGATAAAAAAACAGAGGATAATCCTGATCTTTCATTTCCCATTGTTGCATGGCACCCTGACGGAAATTTGGTCGGTTTTACAATTGAAGATAGGGGGCGCTGCTATTATTATCCATACATTATCAATGATAAAAAAAGAGGAGATCGTTTCTTAGTTGATGTGGAGAAAATTACTGACTGGACCTATTCTGATGATGGTCGTTTTATGCTTTTTTCCGGGTTTAGAAATGGTCAATCTGACATTTTCCTTTATAGTTTTCAAGCTCGTTCCTATCAAAATCTAACCAACGATTTTTACGATGATTACGAACCCCGTTTCATGAACAATCAAAAAGATATTGTGTTTTCTTCCAATCGACCTGTTGACTCATTAGATTCAGAAAACAAATTTTACAATTACCAAAACCAAAGCAATTACGACCTTTTTGTTTACCATTATTCTGAGAAAAATAATCAATTGCTAAGGGTTACTTATACTCCTGATGCCAATGAGAAACAAGTTCGAGTGATAGGAAAAGGGCAAATCATGTTTCTCAGCGATGAAAATGGAATTTACAATCGCTACTTCGCTCAATTTGATAGTTCCATTACAACAATTGACACCATTATTCATTATGCTTATTTTGCTAAGACAAATCCAATGTCCAATTATGGATATTCCATTGTAGAACAAGAATACTCAGCAAAACCCTCCACTTTAGCTACGATTTTTTTGAAGAATGGTGTAAAAAGGATTTATCTAAGTCCTCTTGAAAAACCAATTTCATTTTTAAAGTTGGAAAAAACGGATCAATTGACTCAATTTGAAGTGGATAAGCGGATTCAGGAAAAGAAAATCAAAAAACAAAATGACGAAATAAAATCCAAAAATAGAAAAGGATTTCAACAGGTTAGAAAGAGCGACTTTAACAAAAAACCTATGCCGATTGACTCCACTGAAAATGGCGCAATAGATTCTTCCAATACGATTACGAGACCTAATATTTTTAACTTTGAACCACAGATTTCCAGAAACTATTATATTCAATTTAATGTAAATAAACTGATTACGCAAGCCGATTTTAGTTTTCTAAACACCTCCTATCAACAGTTTACCGGTGATGATTCACCCATTTATTTGAATTCCGGTATGAACACTTTGATTATGGTGGGAATCAACGATCTTTTTGAAAACTATAGAATCACAGCAGGATTCAGACTTCCGCTTTTCTACTCCGGATCTGAAATTATGTTAAGTTATGAGGATCTTTCTAAAAGAATCGATAAACAGTTTATCGTTTACAGGCAATCATTGCAACAATCGATAGATTACAGATACGTAAAGCAAATAAACAGCAGTTTTTTTATCATTTATAAATTCCCTTTCGATAAATTTAGAAGTTTACGATTTACATTAAAGGGAAGACATGAACTATTTATTGAAAGCTCCTTAAGCGATCAAACCTTGAAAGAGCCTACTACTCGTTCCTATTGGACCGGTGGCAAGATCGAGTATGTTTTTGATTCCTCCAAAGAACTTTATACTAATTTATGGCGAGGTACTAAATGTAAGGTTTTTATTGAATATGACTATAAAATAGCTGATACCAGTAAAAACTTGATCGTTTTAGGGATCGATTATCGAAAATCGGTGAAATTATACCGTAATATCACTTGGGCGACTCGCTTTGCTGCAAGTACTAATTTCGGAACTTCCCGTCTGGTTTACTATATGGGTGGTGTAGATAACTGGATAAATCCTACTTTTAATAGTGATATCTATGTAGATAGAACTAAAAATTATCACTATCAAACACTCGCAACCAATTTAAGAGGATTTGACCAAAATGTAAGAAATGGAACCTCTTTTGTTCTTTTAAGTACTGAATTAAGAGTTCCTTTCGTACAATTATTAGCGAAGAGAAAAGTAACCAGTGAGTTTTTTAATTCCATGCAATTAATCACATTTGTTGACTTTGGGACAGCCTGGACCGGATTAACGCCCTATTCTGAAGATAATGGTTTATATATCAGATATATTAATTCCGGAAATATTACGGCCATCGTCAAAAGACAAGTTGATCCCTGGGTTACCGGAATTGGGCTAGGTTTAAGAGCAACACTATTTAGTTATTTTATTCGTTTTGACTACTCCTGGGGTATTGAAGATTTTAAATTTTCAAACCCTGATGGTATGTATATGATTTCTATAGGTACAGATTTTTAAAGATTATGAGAATTATTCAAGGTGTATTGGTTTCAGAGGATATTGTTGAATCGAAATTTTGTTGTGATTTAGCAGAATGTGAAGGGATGTGTTGTATTGAAGGTGATGTTGGTGCACCTGTTGATCCAATGGAAGTGTCTGATTTAGAGGATTACTATCCGATCTTTAAAAAATATATGACCCCTGAAGGGATCACAAAAATTGAAGAATCGGGTACTTTTGACTACGATATGGAGGGTGCTTTTGTGACGCCACTTCTTGAAAATGAAGCTTGTGCATACGTTTATTACGAAAATAATATTGCTAAATGTGCTATTGAAAAAGCATTCCTCAATGGTGAAATAGATTTTCAAAAACCAATCTCTTGTCATTTATATCCTATAAGAATTATAAAACTCCCGGATTATGAAGCGCTCAATTATCATCGCTGGGCTGTTTGTCATGCGGCGTGTCATAAAGGAAAACAACTAAATCTGCCTTTGTACCGGTTTTTAAAAGAGCCACTTATCCGTAAATATGGCGAATTATGGTATCAGGAACTTTTGCAAAATATTGAAAAAGAGCACCATTAATTTTTAACTAAAATTAAGGAAAACTCCAAAAAAGCACTTTTTCCCCCTTTTTATTCCGTTTTTTAATCAAAAAAGCAATTTTTCCTATTTGTTGCTTTTTGAATTGAATTATAAGTATCCTAAATTTGATTAGATTTGTTGATCAAATTAAATAAAAATGAGAAAGATCATTTTTTGGATCTTCGTTTGGATCCAATCATTTGGATTGTTTGGTCAAATTGATACCAATCGGATTAGTGTTATGTTCTATAATACAGAGAATTTCTTTGATCCAGCTGATGATAGTTTGACGAATGATGATTCTTATACCATAGAAGGTATGAATCGCTGGAGCTACAAAAAAATGTATCATAAACGAAATCAAATTGCCAAAGTAATTCTTTCCATCACCGGTTGGGAGCCTCCGGCTCTGATTGGCTTAGTTGAAATTGAAAATGATGTGGTCCTGGAAAGTTTGATCAGACATCCCGGACTTAAAAAAAAAGGATACAAGTACATCCATTATGAATCTGCTGATTCCAGAGGAATAGATGTTGCTTTGCTTTACAGAAGTGATCAAATAGAAATTATAAATAGTTATCCCGTTTCAATAACATTCCCATTTGAGCCTCTGAGTAAAAACAGAGATATCTTATATGCATCTGTTAGATTGCCATCAAATGATACATTACATCTGTTTGTAAATCACTGGACCTCCCGATTTGGAGGCTCCGGAGCTACCATTCTGAAAAGGGATTTTTATGCACAAATACTTAGAGAGAAGGTAGATTCATTATTTTTAATCAATCCGAACAGTTATATCATTATCATGGGAGATTTTAATGATTATCCAAAGGATAATAGTATATATAACATCTTAAGAGCGACAGAAAAAAATGAAAGTTCTACTTCATTAGTCAATTTAATGTTCAAATATTCTGTTTTAGCTAATGAGGGAACACATAAAAATGAGGAGTTTTGGGGCTGTTTAGATCAATTTATTGTTTCAAATGCCTTGCTGAATACAGATTCTAATTGTAACGTCACAAATGATAAGCATATTTATAAACCCGATTTTTTGGTTGTTCCTGATGATAAATATGGAGGGGATAAACCTTTTCGTACTTTTTTAGGATTTCAATATTTGGGAGGGTTTTCAGATCATTTACCGATTTTTCTGAGGATTGAGATGAAATAAGGTTTTGGGTATTAGGTTTTGGTTTTTTTGATAGAACACTGATGACGCTGATTGAACAGATACCCACAGATAATAATGAAAAAATAAAAATATATTTTGATTGTTATTAAAATATCCAAGAAAATTTTATATTTGCACTTATTTTAACCAAATAAAATTATTTGAAAATTCAGGAGTTAAGCTAATATGAAAAAACTTATTAAGAATAAAAACATACTATTTATTTTCATTTTTTTCATCTCCTGTTTTTCTGTATTTTCTCAAAATAAAGTAAAGTATTGTTTTTGTGAATCTACTGATATCCGAGGTAAAAAAGTATCACCAAAAGCTCAACTAATTAGTTCATTTCAATATAAAAAGAAAAAAGATGTTAATAAAACCGGGGATATTTGGAGCAATACTGATAACTACCACCCTATAAAAAAGAGAGATGAAAGTAGAAATATCCCAGTTTCTATTGACAGTTCATTAGTTTTGTGTAAAGTTGTTCAAATTACCAAGAAAAGTGATAATTATAAATTAAAACGAAATAAATTAGTCAAAACACCCGTCTATATCATAAAACTCATTTGTTGTAACGAAGATTCTACAGAAACTCAAAATCAGATACGAGTAATTTCCGTTCCTGATGATTCCAATAAAAATGGAATTCAAATTGAAAATGGTCAATTTTATAAATTTTTCCTCATTTCATATTTTAAAAATGATTGCTGTAAAACTATTGTTAATAACCAGACTGTTACATTTATCGAGGGCCCTTCTAGTAAAGAATGTTTCTTTCTGAATGATATTTGGATCGTAAATCTGGATCTATATTATAATTGGTATAAAACATCAAATCTTAATGGGTTATATTACATACCGTAAATATAGTAATTTTGTATTAGCCCCATTAAAATTCAGTCTGATTTTTCATGAGGCTAAAACTGAGAAGAAAATAAATCATTGTTTGAATGGTGTTTTACAGACTTTCCGATCATTATAAAATAGACCCAAAAAACGTGTTTATTGCAAACAAAAGTTCGCATGAAGTTCGTAAAATAAAAAAGCACTTACTCATTTCTGATGTAAGTGCTTCATTTTTAGTGCTCCCCCTCAAGGACTTGAACCTTGGACCCTCTGATTAACAGTCAGATGCTCTAACCAACTGAGCTAAGGAGGAGTGTTGTTTTGAGGGTGCAAAAATACAAAAAAAATCAATATCTCGAATTACTTTTTATTTTTTTTTATTTTTTTGAATTTTGTTATCTTTGCAAATCAATACATATTGTACTATTTTATTGAAAGTCAAAATATAAGAATTTTAAAAAACATGCTATGGAGTTATTAAATCAAAAAAAATGGATCATTGAAATTAGAAATTATTTTATGATTTGTGTAGGGTTAGCTATTTTTGCAGTAGGCTGGACGGCATTTTTAATTCCTGCAGAGATGACAGGGGGAGGTGTTAGTGGTATAGCTGCAATCATTTACTTTGCTACTAAAACAATCCCAATGGGGATTTCAACTTTTATCATAAATGCTCTCTTATTAGCTATCGCTTGGAGAATCTTAGGAACAAGGTTCTGTATTAACACCCTTTTTTGTACAGTAGTTTTATCCTTATTTTTTGGTCTAGGTCAAACTATTTTTCTTAAACCAATAGTTGATGATCCCTTTATGGCTGCCATCATTGGTGGGGCATTATCTGCATTTGGTGTAGGAATAGCGATTAACTACGGTGGAAATACGGGTGGAACAGATATTGTTGCCATGATGATCGGAAAATATAGAAATATATCCTACGGAAAAGTTACTTTATATACCAACCTTGTGATTATTGGATCTTCCTATTTTGTTGTTGGATCTGTTCAAAAACTAGTTTATAGTATGGTTGTCATGTTTGTTTATATTTATGTTTCCGATATCGTAATTGAAGGATATAAACAAACTTTTCAGTTTATGGTGTTCTCCAAAAAAAATCAAGAGATTGCCGACAAAATCAATTCAGATTTACAACGAGGCGCCACTTTTTTAAAAGGTTATGGATCATATACCAAGGCTGAATCTGATGTATTGTTGATCATGGCTCATAGAAACGACAAAGCACAAATCATGAAGTTGATTAAATTCACGGATCCAAATGCATTTGTTTCTATTGCTAAAACCAGTAGTGTTTTTGGAAAGAATTTTGACAATATTAAAATATAACTCATATCTCCTAAAATTTCCCTATTTTTGCATTTCTTTATTGAGTATTTCAAAAAATGAAGGATAAATTCGAAAACATTAGACCTTATAATGATGCTGAGGCCGTTAAAGCAATCCACAGATTGTTTAATAATCAGGATTTTGTGAAAAGTCTATCTTTTTTAAAAGATCAATTAGATATTTCTGAAGTAGTAAATACTGCTTTAGGGTGTAAGTCCATCTTAGAGTTTCAGATGAGATTCTCTGGTCAAATTTTTAAATATTTTATTCGAAAATCTTCGACCGGAATCCATTACAGTGGATTGGAAAACATCGATCCTCAAAAAGCGTATCTTTTTATTGCTAATCATAGAGATATTGTTTTGGACTCCTCCTCTTTGCAAAATTATTTTTTTGAAAATAATGTAAGAGGAACAAAAACGGCTATTGGAGATAACTTAATTACTACTCCTGTTTTTGTTGAGTTAGCTAGAATAAACAACATGTTGCTGGTATTACGTTCCTCCACTATTCATGATAAAATCGCAAATCTTCACCAATTATCTGAATATATTCATCACAGTATCTTTGAAGAAATTGAATCGGTTTGGATCGCTCAACGAAGTGGAAGAACTAAAGATGGATATGATATAACTCAGCAAGGGTTGATCAAAATGTTATCGATGGCCAATCGAAAAGATCCTTTGGAATCTTTAAAATCGATTCAATTGACACCTGTTACAATCTCGTACGAATATGAGTCTTGTGATCAGTTGAAGGCAAGGGAAATGGCACTTTCTGAAAATGGTGAATATATAAAAAAATCAGGTGAAGATTTTAAAAGTATCGTTCAGGGGGTTCTTGGTTTTAAAGGAGAGATCCGTTTGAAAATTGGCACTCCAATTATTGAAGAAATCGATCAGATTGATAAATCATTAACCAGCAACGATCAATTGTTTGCAGTTGCCAAATTAGTAGATCAACAAATCTACGCAAATTATCATTTGTTTAAAACTAATTATATTGCATTTGATTATCAAGAACAAAGTTCTGAATTTGCAAATTATTATACTGAAAATGAAAAAGAGGATTTTCTTAATTATTTAAGAAAACAATCTATCGTTGATGATGTTTGTGAAGAAAAAATGTTGCATTATCTTTTACTTATATATTCCAATCCTGTGAGAACCAAGTATGGTAAACCTATCACAGAAAATTTTAATTTAGAATAAAATGGACGACCAACCTCCTTCCGAGAAGAAGAAAAAAGTTTTAATTATTAGATTCAGTTCTATTGGAGATATCGTATTAACAACGCCAATAATAAGGGCCATCTCCAAACAAATCCCGAACACTGAAATTCACTATCTGGTGAAAAAAGAACACAAGATTGTTATCGAATCAAATCCTTATCTAAATCAAATCTATACTTATCATAAGAAAGACAAAGATATAGTTGATCTACTTAAAAAAGAGCAATATGATCTCGTTATTGATCTTCATAAAAACCGTAAATCTAAAGCTATTGTATCTCAATTAGGTGTTCCAAGGTACACCTTTCATAAATTGAACTTCAAAAAGTGGCTTATGGTCTATTTGAAAATCAATGCTTTACCAATCCAACATATTGTAGATCGCTATTTTGAAGGGATTAAAGAACTTGGAGTTACAAATGATCAGGAAGGTCTTGATTTTATCATTCCGGAAGAAGAAAAATTCGATATGGATGATCTACCTGCAGTCTTTGAAGATGGATTTGTAGCCGTAACTTTAGGGAGTATTCATGGTACCAAAAGGATTCCGTCTGAAAAGATCATCGAGATCAGTAAAATCATACATAAACCGGTCATTCTCTTAGGTGGTAAAGATGTATCTGCTGAAGGGGAATGGATCGCTTCTAACGTAAACGATCGGGTATTCAATTTCTGTGGAAAGTTAACAATGTATCAATCTGCTTCTTTGATTCAGAATTGTAGTTGTTTATTAGCCTGCGATACCGGTTTGATGCACATTGGTGCAGCTTTAAAAGTACCTATCGCAGTAATGTGGGGGAATACCATTCCTGAATTTGGAATGTATCCTTACATTCCTCTTCATCCTGAATTATTTAGAAATTTTGAAGTTACAACATTAGCTTGCAGACCTTGTTCAAAACTGGGGTACAAAAAATGTCCCAGAAAACATTTCAAGTGCATGATGAACTTAGATACACAAGAGATTGCTGATTGGATCAACCCGTTTTAATATGAAAACAAAACTTCTTTTGATTTGTTTTTTTGTATTCAGTTTTTGTAACCAAATTAATGCTCAAAGTTCTGGTTTTGTTGATTCACTAGGCGTTTTTCAATGGCAATATCATAGATCCGTTTATAAGAATGCTAAAGATACAACATCGGCTGTCGTAGTGATCGTTTTTATTAATGGTGCTAACCATTCCGCAATATCATACAGACAAGAAGTAAAAAACAGCACTCTACATTGGGAGGAGAAAGAGACCGGCTCAACCGGTGAAGATGGATATGTCAAATTTATTACCGCTAAATTAAAGCCCAATGAGGCTATTGTATTGCGTTTCATTATTAAAAATAATATCAGCAACAATGACAACTCCATAAACGTTGAGAAGGGAGCTATTCTGATCATGGATGAACAATTTAATGTCAGAAAAGAGAAATTTGCTGAACAGAATGTAAAATAAGTTCAAAAAAAATGGGATGGGACACTACTCCCACCCCGTCACACTAAGCTATTCATGAATCTATGAAATGATCATAAAATAGTTTTCCATTCAATTTTTTATTTAAATCGTTTGTTTGCTGACTTTTTGTATATTTGAGTAAAGTTATTTATTTGATTTTCTAGGCAAATATATAAACTTTATTTCGAATTTCGTTTAATAAATATAAATTATTTTTATTATTGTTGCTTAATTTCTATAAATGTTTGATTTACAACGTATCAGAAAATTAATTAATTGGTATATTTTTCAGGAATATGGAAAAAATGATGCCGAAATAGCCAATAAATTAGGCTACACAAAATCTTCATTTTCACAAATTTTGAGAGGAAAAGTACCTGTATCGAAAAATTTTGTCGATAAGCTTTGTTCATTGGATACAAATATAAATAAAGTTTGGATTACCGGTAAAGGGCCAATGCTGAAAAATGAGCAACTTTTATTCCAAAATGCTTCGGAAATGCCCAATAACTTTATGAAAGATATGGTTTTAAAGAAGGTTGGAATTCAATTGATCTCTGCTGAAGAGATTCATAAATATCCTCACCATTCTGATGAAGACGGGCTTTTAAAAAAACAATATTACTATATCCCTGATTTAATAGAGCTCGGGACCCATTTTATGTTTAAAATGGCAGGAGATTCGATGGAACCCAACGTTCACTCCGGAGATCTTTTAGCTTGTCGTCAAATTGGAAAAGAGGAAACTATCTATTGGGGAAAGATTTACTTGGTCGATATCGCTAACCGAATTCAAATTGGTAGAATTTATGAGGATAAAGGAAATGAAAAACTATATAATTTAGTCTCTGATAATAGAGATACCTATCCAACATTTTCCTGCTACAAATCTAGCATTAACAAAATTTTTCATATTGTTGGTGTTGTAAAGATGTTATAGACTCCAATCAAAACTTATTCGTAAATCTCTTTTCTTTGGAAATCTTGAATTTGAATAAGTCTAATACGGTCATTTTCATACCCCCCCCTTGTCCATTGTTTGAATTTAAACTTATAAGCCATTGGCGTGTAGGAAACTGATTTTTCATCATTACCTGTCAAAAATAAATCAATGAAATATTTGGTTATATCATACCCTTGAAAAGAGTAACGATCTAATTGACAAGGTGATTGATAAGTTTCAACATAATTAACCCTAAAATCTTTGATCGTTTGAAGATTTAAATCTACGAAGCAGTTCGTAAAATAATAAAGATTTTTAATAGAATAAAAATCATCATCTAAACTGCTAATATTGAGCCATTCTTCAGGAAAGACCAAAGTAATTGGATAGCTATTCTGAATACCTGATAACAATCTCATTTGGTTGATTACATGTGTTTGATTATTGAACAACGCTATTACAATATTTTGTTTGTCATCAGCTAAATTCAAGTTTAAACTAAATGAACCTTGACCCATTTTTGCTAAAGTGTAAGGAATGCCGTTTTCCTTGAAATAGAGCTCGTATGCGTTTAATTCAACCGTATCGTCATAATCATACCACAAAACCACCTGGTGGTTCGGATAGGTGTTTAATATCTGTTTTTTAATGGATTCCGGTCTTGAAGAAAGTGGCGGAATAATTTTGTAAACATAAGGATTTTCACGAACAAAATCGATCCTGGATGAAAAAGGATTAATTATGGTAATTTTATGATCAGCTGCATATTTGGCCGCAATAGGAAATAAAGAACCGTAGAAAGGTCCAATAATAAGGTCTACATCCTTCATCAGCTTGGTATTATTAAGCACCTCCATCAATTTTTTTTCATCGGTGCTGATATCTCTTACAATCACATTAATTTTGTTTTTGGAATCTTCATACGTTTTTAACGCTAATTTTGCGCCTTCCCAAAATCCCATCATTTCAAAGGATGGAATTTCGTAAACATCAAAATCTGATTCAATTTTTGAAATATCAATATTGGATTCTTCTAGATGTAACGGTAATAAATAAAGTACAGTAATCTCTTTTGGGGTTTGTGCAAATGAAAATAAAACACACCAAAAACTGAATAGTATATAGAGAAACCCTTTTTTCATATTTGTAATTTTTTTAATGTGCAAAAGTAAAAAAATTATATTACTTTTGCACCCGAAATATTAACTCAAAAATTAAAGTCATGGCTTTTAAAATTGAACCAGATACATGTACAGCATGTGGTACTTGTAAAGATGAATGTCCAGTTGATGCTATATCTGCAGGAACTGTTTATACTATTGATCCTGATGTATGTATCGATTGCGGTGCATGTGAGAGCGTTTGCCCAACTGAAGCAATTCACGCAAACTAATCATTCAAATTCATTAAAAAAAGGCAGTCTAATGACTGCCTTTTTTTAATGAAATTCGGATCGTTGTTCCTCGGTCAATAGCTGAAGATTTGACAAATATCTTACCTTTATGATAAATTTCAACAATTCTCTTAGCAAAGTTAAACCTAATCCCCAACCTCTACTTTTGGAAGTATACCCAGGTTTAAAAATCTGTTTAAATCTTTGTTGTGGAATACCCTTGCCGGTATCTGTAATGTCAATATGTATCCTTTTTCCTTCTTCGTTGATCTCAATGATAATCACCCCTTTACCATTCATGGCATCTACGGAATTCTTGCATATATTTTCAATAACCCATTCAAATAAATATTTATTTAATGGTAAATGAATATCAGCAGAAGGGTAATTAATTTTTATCTCAACTCTTGATGAAAGTCTAGTTTGCAAATAGGTCATAAACTCTTCTATCACCTGAACGATATTTTCATCTTTCAACTCAGGGACAGAGCCAATTTTGGAAAACCTTTGTGCAATGGTTTCTAGCCTGTTGATATCTTTTTTGATTTCATTCAGAATTTGGTTATCCACCTCCTGTTCTTTTAAAATCTCATACCAGGCTAATAATGAAGAGATCGGTGTTCCAAGCTGATGCGCTGTTTCCTTTGACATCCCTACCCACACCTGGTCTTGCTCAGATTTTCTGGCAAAACTAAACACAATATAGGCGATGATGATAAAAATGAAAATAAAAAAGAACTGAATATACGGGAAATATCTCAATCGCGTTAATACAGTTGATTCTTCATACATTACATAACAGGTTCCTTGTTGAGGAAGGTCGATTTTAATCGGTGTATTCGCTTTTTCCATCTCTCTGATAAGATGGATCCAATCCCGATCTGTTTTAACGTTGGTGGTATCAATATGCCCAAAAGCAAAAACCTTTGATTTGGTTTCATCCGTTATAATAACAGGTGTTGATGCATCATTGATTACCACTTCCTGAAAAAAGGATTGAACCAGATTGTTGATGAGAACTCTCAGATTTGAATAGATTTGAGATTCTTTATAGTACACAAAGATATAACTACTTTTATAATAGGGGACTTTAATAACTTCAAAGTCTGGTCGTTGATCCCCTAACTCATCAATATGTTTCATCTTCAAAATAGAGGCATCGACATTTACTGCTGCATCAATATTTCCGTTTTCATTCACAATAATAGTTGGAATAGTTGAATTGGAAGAGATAAAGTTCACATAGAAAGTAATATCTTCGTCTATGTCAGTCTCACTCACTTTTTGAATAGCTTGTGCTAAAAGAGATGCCCGTTTTTTTTCTTCAGTTCGAATAGTTTCAAAAAATTGATCGGTATGGGATACCAATTCTGCTTTGTATGTGATTGCATCAGCCCAGATTCTAACTTTTCTGCGTTCCTCTTCAGCAATTCCTTTAACTAAAGTGTTTGAATAATACAACAACAGAATAAAAATGACAGATGCTGATGTAAACAGAATCCCTTTCCATTTCCGTTTTCTGGTGTATATATTCATTTTATAATTTATTACAAACTATTCATCAATTTGTCAATAATATTTTCAACCGTAATTCCTTCAGCTTCAGCTTTGTAGTTTTTAATGATTCTGTGTCTTAAGATATTATGAGCCACTGCTTTAACATCTTCAATATCGGGTGATAGTTTACCATTCAATACAGCATGTGTTCTTGCTCCGATAATTAAGAATTGGGAAGCTCTTGGGCCTGCACCCCAAGATAAATAATCTGTAGCCCAAGGATGTGCACTTGCTGTTCCCGGTCTGGTTGAGGCAGCTAACTTTACGGCAAATTGATATAAATTTTCAGCTATTGGAATTTTTTGAAGTAATTTTTGATAAAATATAATCTCTTCAACACTTAAAACTTGTTTTGGTTCAATCATATCCCCATGAATGGTTGATTTTACAATATTAACTTCTTCGTTAAAAGAAGGATAATCCAAGTATATGTTAAACATAAAACGGTCTTGTTGCGCTTCAGGAAGAGGATATGTCCCTTCTTGTTCGATCGGGTTTTGTGTAGCCAGAACAAAGAAAGGATTAGGAAGATCGTAAGTTGTCCCGTTCATACTAACCGATCTTTCTTGCATCGCTTCCAAAAGGGCAGATTGTGTTTTGGGTGGGGTACGATTGATCTCATCTGCCAAAACAATATTGGCAAAAATTGGACCTTTTACAAATTTAAATTTTCTATTCTCATCCAAAATTTCAGTACCCATTATGTCTGAAGGCATTAAGTCTGGAGTAAACTGTATTCTATTATAAGTAAGGTTTATTGACTTTGCTATAGTTGTGATCATTAAGGTTTTAGCAAGTCCGGGAACACCGATAAGTAAGGCATGACTTCTACTGAACATAGCCATCAGAATATTTTTAATCACGTCATCTTGTCCGACGATCACTTTTCCGATTTCAGTTTTTAATTCTGCATATTTTTGCACAAAAGCTTCAATGGCTTCTACATCATTTTTGAATTGAGGTTCCATGAATTTGGTAGGTTATTTTTTTAGATTAAGGAATTTGCCATTCAGTAACAAATGGACAACTTTTATATTTTTCAGAAATTTTTATACTGGTTACTTTAACTTTATTAACGATCCATTTTTCAATTGCAATTTGTTTTTTCTCTTCTAAAGCAGCATTTTTAATAATATCATAATCTTCAGAAAGATTGGCATTATGTTGTGCTGTTTTGGTTTTCATATATAAAATTCTATAGGAGAGAACTCCATCGTCATTAACATAAGGTATTGAAGATGAGTATTCACCCTCGTTAAGTTTAGAAAGAACTGCATAAACAGTTGGATCTAAAGATTCTTTATCAAATTTAAAAGAACCGCTATATTTATTAACAACCCAACCGCCGTTATTTTTGGACAAGTCATCAGAATAAATTTTAGCAGCCTCACTAAAATCGATAGGTTTTTCAGTGAGAACTATTTTGATACTATCCAGGAAGGTTATCGCCTTAACTTGTTCATCTTCAGATGGTTTTGGTTGAATTAAAATATGCGCAACATTGATAGCATCCCCTTTTCTTTCAATCATTTGAATAATATGGTAACCGGCTCTGGTTTGAACAATTTGTGAGATTTCACCTGGTTTCAAGGAGAAAGCGACTGCTTCAAATTCTGGGTACAGTTCACCTCTTTCAACAAAACCCAAGACACCACCTTTAGGTGCAGAACCAGGATCATCAGAATAAAGACGAGCTAACATAGAGAATTTCTCCCCTTTTAAAACTCTTTCTCGGTACTCATTTAAAACAGCTTTAATAGAAGCAATCTCCACTTCACTTACAGGAGGAGTTTTAACGATGTGTCCATATTCATAAGTTTCAGGCATTACAGGCATACTATCTGTATTAAATCTGGTGAAAAAAGATTTTACTTCAGAAGGAGTAACCGTGATTCCATCAGTAATAGAAGCCGTTATTCTTTCAGAAATCAAAACATTAAACATGGGTTCTTTCATGTCATTTTTGATTTCTTCGATTGTTTTTCCAAAATGTTGTTCAATAATTTTTGGATCACCCCCAACTGATTGTAACCAAACTTGAATTCTGGCATCTATTTGATTATCAACTTCTTCTTGAGAAATAACAATACTATCAATATCTGCTTGATGAATCATTAACTTAGCATATATGAGTTCTTGTAAAACAGCACATCTGATTGTTTCTATATCATCAACATCCTGATTCATAGTAGTACGTTCAATTACTGCTTTGTCCAGATCGGATTGAAGAATGATCTCTTTACCAACAACAGCAATAATGGCATCAACGGTTACTTGTGCCATGGTTGAGCTGAATATGGTTCCAAATATTAAAATTATAATAAGTTTCTTCATCTAAAGGGTTATAAATTGATTATGTTTCAAATGCGAAAGTACAAAAAAAAGGATTGTCATTTCATAGGTTATTCATTCTTATCTAAGGTATTTTCTTTGGCAACAAAGCGAAGTACCTCTTTGTTTCTTTCGAAAAGGATAAGGGTGTCTCCGAAAATTTTGTAATAGTTAATCTCTTTTTTTAATGCACCCAGATATAAACGTTCCACTTCCATATTCGCACACATTTTTTTGGTAGCACCACTATTTTCAATTGAGATTGTTTTTTTATTTAAAATAAATGTGCCAAAATATTTATTACAGCCGGCAACACCATTAAAATTACCTGATTCGGAAAAAAGAATATATGGGGTACTTCCAATTTCAGGAAACTTATTTTGATTTACTTTATCTAAACTCCAAAAAGTACCAATTAATGGTTTGTTTTGGGATTTATTTTTTTTGAGAAGGGTTGAACAACCTATCATGCTGATTCCCAAAAATATAACAGTAAAAAGGAGTAATGTTTTGTTCTTCATTTTTTTTTGATATTATTTTGTTTGTATTATAACGAACGATTTGAAAAATATTGTTTATTAACCTCTTCAATAAAGTTTAAGAGTTCCTCTTTTCCAGAGCCGGAAACAGCAGATGAGCTAAAGATAGGAGGTAATTCGTCCCATGATTCAGATAGTTCCTTTTTAAATTTTTCTATATTTTTATTTGCACCGGTAACCGTAAGTTTATCTGTTTTTGTAAATATGATTCCAAAAGGGACCATTTTATCTCCTAATCGATTAATAAATTCTAAATCAATTTTTTGAGGTTCCAAGCGGGAATCGATAAGGACAAAAAGAATTTGTAGATTTTCCCTCATTGTAATGTAATCTGAAATCATTTTGCCCCAATTCTCTTTAATTGATTTAGAGATTTTAGCATACCCATATCCGGGTAAATCGACCAAATACCATTGGTTGTTTACAATAAAGTGATTGATAGTTTGTGTTTTTCCGGGTCTTCCTGATATTTTTGCTAATTTATTATTATTGGCTAACATATTGATCAATGAGGATTTACCCACATTTGATCTTCCAATAAAAGCATACTCAGGGAGTGAAGAATCCGGACATTTTTTCCAATCAACAACACTCTGTAAAAACGTAATGGTTTTAATTTGCATACAATTCAGTTTATAACGACTCTTCTTTATTCTTTTTTTTGTAAGAAAGAATATGTCTTTTTTTCTTTTCTTCGTAAATATCAGCAATCGTGATTAAGATTGCAATCTCTTCAACCGGACCAAATTCCGGATTTGCTGAAGCTCCAAAACATTGCATTGTAGAAGAGAGTGACATATACGACTTAATTAAAGGAGGAATACTCTCTTTTAAGTTTCTAATATTTTCATTTAAGCTACGAAAATCTTCCTTAAAGGTATTATGTTCAAAGAAAGATTTAAAAACCTGCATTCCTTTATCAGTTGTTACAGGATGAAATGGGGTAACCAGACTATCATCACCTTTGAAATATTTGTTTAAAAAGGCTAAGATCCAGTTTCTGGCTAAACGGTTGTAACTATCGTACATGGTCATTTTCCCAAAGAAATATTTAGCTTCCGGATAGTCAACGGAGATAGCCCCTAATCCATCCCACAAATTATCAAGCGAAAATAGGCCAAGTCTAGGGTTGGTTGTTCCCTGATATTTTGGTTGAACAAAACTTCTTCCGAGTTCAATTGAATCAAGCCATTCGTTTTGAATAAATTTTTTCGATAGATTAAATAGTTTTGAAGTGGGCGTATGAGGATATCCATTTTCATCTAAAGGAACATCTTTACAAAGGATATATCGGTATGAACTTATAATCTCTTCGGCCTCATTGTTCCACACTAACAATTGTTTAAAAGGTACTTGAGCGGTATCATATTCATCAATATCCACTTCAAAACCTGTTCCGCCCCCTGCTTCGCGGAAAGTAAGCTCTCTAAGACGACCTATTTCTAACATCACATTAGGTGAATCATGCGCCGTAATTAGGTAAATTGAGTTTCCGCCAACATTAGTTGTGCGGAGAAATTTGTCTTCGGATAGTTCGGCTTTTAGAAGCTCTTTTGCTACGGGGTTAATAATCTCTTCCATTTAATTGTTTATTTTTTTAATGCGTAAACCTGTTCTTTTAACCAGGTTGTCCATTCGTAATCTGTTTTACTTTTATCAAATGTTTGATAAGAGATTGGCTTCCCAAAAATAATATTGAATTGCTCCCCTTTATGTCTGAATACTTCAGAAGGTAAAAAGAGCATTTCTATATTATACTTGATTCCCAATCTTTTTCTCCATCTGGCAATACGATAAAAACGTTCAGTGTTTCTACCATCAAAAAAGACAGGAACGATATCTCTTTGGTATGCTTTTGATTTAGAAACAACTGTTTTTTTCCATTCAGGATCCATTAAAACACCATTGTTTTCTCTGGAACATAACCCTGCTGGAAAATAGATAATTAGATCATCAGATGCAAAAACCTCATTGATGTAATTTGAAATATCTCTGTTGTTTTTTCCATGTTTGTTGATAGGAATCAAAAGTTTATGAAGTGGTTCAACCTGCATAATGATATCATTAGCAGGAATTTTTATATCGGTACGATATTCACTCATAACAGCAAGCAATGCGATTCCATCAATACCTCCTAATGGATGATTTGACACCATAATATATCTTCCTGTTTTGGGAACATTATCCTCATTAACAACATTATACGTAACTTGAGCAGCAACCTTTATTGAATTTTTTGCAAATTCCAATGGTGGATCTTGGTCATGTACTTCAAGAAATTGGTTCATTTGATCCTGAGCCACAATTTTTTCTAAAGTTCTGATTACAAAACGTGGTAATAGTTTTGCCAATCTTTCATTTTTGGAAGCAATCGCTTTTTTAATATCAATTCTCATAGATCTATTTATTTGATAACCAACTATTAGGATTTAAAAAAGTTGTGTTTTTCCATACTTCAAAGTGTAATTCATAAGTATTAGATCCATTGGCTTTGGCTACCGTTCCCAAAACTTCTTTTGTAGAAACTTTATCCCCTTTTTTTACATTTACAGTGGCTAAATTTTGATAAACGGACAAATATTCACCGTGTCTAACCATTACTACTTTACTTCCCATCATATCCAAAACTCCAGTAACAATTCCTTCAAAAATGGCTCTAACATGGGTTCCGGGTTCAACTAAAATATCAATTCCACGGTTTTCAATCATTACTGAGGGAACATCAGGATGAGGAGCCGTGCCAAAATCTGAAATTTTAGTTCCTTTAGCTACAGGCCAGGGTAATTTCCCTTTGTTGTTTATGAATGAGTTACTCACTAATTGTTCGTCTGGTGTTAATTCAATAACAGTACTGCTTCCTGAACTTTTAGCAGGAGTTGTCGTACTCGTTGTTGATTTAGTTTTTGTTTTATTAGAACTTTTTTTGTTGTTAGATGCTTTAATTTCCTCTTCGATCGCCTTTTTGATAGCTGCATCCAACTCTCTTCTCCTTTTTTGTTTTTCTTTTAATTCTGAAGCTAACGCTTTTTCTTTTTTCTTGAGTTGTTCAGCAGTTTTGGTTTTAGTATTTCTGTCCTGTTCCAACCTTTTAATTTCTATCTCTTTTCCTTCTAAAACAGCTTGTTTCTGCTCTTTTAAAATGATAATTTCAGCATTCTTAATAGTAATCTCTTCCTGTGTTTTTTTAATTAATGCCACCTGGTATTTTACACTCTCAGCAAAAATGGCATAATAACGCGCTCTTCGATACATCTGTGAAAAGTCATCGGCTGACAATAAAAAGGTCAATCGATCAATCATTTTCCGATTTTTATAGGCCAAATAAACAACTCTTTCATAGTCGGTTTTCATATACTCCAACTTTTTATCCAAATCCCGAGATAATTTGATATTCAACTCGAGTTCCATCTCATACTGATAGAGTTCGTTATTTAGTTCAGTAATAAGTACTTCTCGATTATTGATTTGTTGTCTGAGTAATTGAATCTCTTGTAATGACGTTTTTTGATTCTTCCGAATTTGATCTAATAATTTTTGGGTGTTTGCAATTTCATTTTCAATGACCCTCTTATTGTTTTTTAATCGTTCACTAGATGTTTGAGCAAATACGATCACAGTGATCGTTATAACGCTAAATGCCAACAAAATAAGCCATCGTTTCATCGAGTCTTCTACAATTAGATTCTAAAATTTCCTAACTTACAAAAGTATAGAAACTTATTGTCCCTTTGTCACTCTAATATATATAACTTATTAACAAATTTATGTTGAATGTTAATAAATCAACCCCCTATTAACGCAATTATTTTATTTTTATCTTTGCAAGATATTGAATAGTCATGAATAGTAAATTCCTGAATACTACACTTTTCCTTTTTTTACTTTGTGTATCACCATTTTTGAATGCACAAACGGATACTTTATTAGATTGTCGCTATCCCGTTTTGAATAAAAAAATCCAATTTTTTGAATTTGATATCTATCAAAACATATATGCTGTTGATCAAAACTCAACACTCTTGAAACTCAATAAAAATGGTGAATTGATAAGTACTTTTAGTAATGCTAGTTATGGAACTCTTGCTTCAATTCAAGTGTTAAGTCCGATGAAGATATTTCTTTTTTACAAAGAATCCGGCATCTTACTGTTTCTAAATGAACAACTTGCTCCAATAACAGAACCTTTTTATCTTTTTGAAAAAAACTATCAGCATATTTCTTTAGCGGCTTCTTCAAATTCAAATCAAATTTTACTCTATGATTTACTAGATTCAAAAGTGATCCTTCTGGATTTTTACATGAAGGAGGTCTCCCAAAATCAGTTAAGAATTGAAGACTTTAATCCGATTAAAATTATTCCAACATCAGAAAAAGGGTTTGTTTTTCATGATCCTAATTATGGCGTTTTGTTTTTTGATTCTTTTGGAACCATTGAAAAATTAATCCCTTTAAATATTTACTCTGAAATCCAAATTATTAATAATCAACTACTCTTCCTGGAAAATGATAAATGGGTAGAATATGATTTTAAGAAAATGGAACTTCGCAAAATGGATCTTTCTAAATTAATTCGTTTTGATAAAAAAATAAAATCGTTAAAGAAAACAGATTCACAACTTATTGGTATAGATGAAAACGGAAATTTATTTATCTGTTATAAAAATTTATGATTAATTTTTACGTTACATGTTACCTTACAAAAAAGAAAATATAAACCATTAATAATTAATATTCTATGAAAAAATTGAATTTACTTTTACTAGTTTGCATTACTGCTTTTGCATTCTCAGGTTGTGTAACAAAGTCAAAGTATGTTGAACTGGAGAATCGTTACAAAACATGTACTAAGGATTTAGAAAACATGACCTCTGAAAAAATCGATTTTGACAACAAAAGCAGGGAGTTGGAAAAAGAGGTACAACAATTAACAGGTGCTGTGGAACAACTCCGCACCGATACGATGACGCTTACCAGAAAATTAAATCAATCAGAAAGAAACTTAGCTAAGCTAAAGAAAGATTATGATGATCTGCTTCATAATTTTACCGATTTGAATATGTCTAACAACGAAGAGGTTAAAAAATTGATGATGGGAATAGATAGTATCAAGTCACAATTAACGCTTCGTGAGGCTGAGCTAAAGGAAAAAGAGGCTAGTTTAGCAGAACTTCAAGAGGTTCTCAAGCAAAAAGATAACGAAGTTAGGGCCTTGAAAGATAAGGTAATGAATGCATTGAAAGGCTACGTAGATAAAGGATTAAAGGTCTATGAAAAGAACGGAAAGGTATATGTTTCCATGGATGAAAAATTATTATTTGCATCCGGAAGTTGGGTTGTCGGGCCGGAAGGTGTTTTAGCATTGCAAGAATTACTAAAAGTATTGGAACAAGACCCTGATATTAACGTTCTGATAGAAGGGCATACCGATAACGTTCCTTTCAAGGGGAGTGCCCAGGTGAAAGATAACTGGGATCTAAGTGTGATGAGAGCAACTGCAGTTGTGAAGGTACTTCTTAAAGACTCCAAAATTGATCCTTTAAGAGTTTCTGCAGCCGGAAGAGGTGAGTTTTTCCCTATTGATCCAGCAGATACTCCTGAAGCGCGAGCTAAAAATCGTCGTACCGAGATTATTTTGACTCCAAAATTGGATGAACTATTTAAAATTTTAGAATCCAACTAGTTGAAATCGTATCATTCTTTTTCAGAACAACTTCTTCTGTGGTATCATGATCACAAAAGGGAGTTACCATGGCGTGGGGAAACGGATCCATATAAAATCTGGATTTCAGAGGTTATTTTACAACAGACAAGAGTACAACAAGGATGGGATTACTATTTAAGATTTATCTCTGAATTTCCTTCCATTGAAAGTTTAGCAAACGCAGACAATCAAGATGTGATGCGTGTATGGCAAGGATTGGGATATTATTCCAGAGCAAGAAATTTACATGCAGCTGCACAACAAATTATGAACCAATTTCATGGAATCTTCCCTAAAAAATACGATGATATCATTTCATTAAAAGGGATAGGACCTTATACTGCAGCTGCAATTGCTTCCATAGCATTTAACCAGCCAACATTTGCCGCAGATGGTAATGTGTACCGGGTTATAAGTCGTGTTTATGGAATATTGGAGGATATTAATCTTCCAAAGACAAAACAACAAATACAAGATATTGGGAGTCAAATGATTCAAAATGTGAATCCTTCTGATTTCACTCAAGCATTGATGGAGTTTGGAGCAATTCATTGTACCCCAAAAATGACTCTTTGTGAGGAGTGTCCGTTTGAAGCCGATTGTTATGCAAGAATTCACGACCTAGTAGAACAATTACCTGTAAAAATAAACAAGGTCAAAGTGAAGAACAGGTATTTTCATTATCTAATTTTTGCTCAAAACGATCAACTATTGGTAGAGCAACGGACCCAGCAGGATATTTGGCAAAATTTGTATCAATTTCCTTTGATTGAGACTTTTGAACCTGAAAATAAATTGAATATTCATGATGTAGATTCTTTTCAGATAAAAAGGATAGATCAAATAGAATGGGTCAAAAGTTATCGACATAAATTAACGCATCAACAATTGGAGATCCATTTTTATAACGTAAATAGGGTGGATAATAAGATTCAACCTAATCAGAGGTGGGTTTCGAGGAAGGAATTGACAAATTTAGGGTTTCCGATTGTTATAGCGAATTTTATTAAGGAGTTTGTTATATAGGGATTGGGGAATTTTTTAAAATTATAGGGGGTGCTCCGGTTTTTCCCAAATCTGGTGTACCCTTTCCGACGGAGCACTAAACGAATATTCTAATAAATAACGGTTGTTTTTAGCGATAAATACTTTACATTTAAGTAGTTTAAAAACAATTTTATTTTACATCAAAACTGCATCCTACTTTTATAAGTATAGATTTTTTTCAACGATTGTCTTTGAATTTATATTCATCTGTTTGATTTTTTGTTTATATTTGTCCTGATACTTTGTACTCACTAAACTCAAAAAACTATGAAAAAACTAGCCCAATTCCCTAAGGTATTCAACGAAATACCTGCTCAAGGTCAATCACTAATCGTTGAAGAAGTTTACGAAAAAATTACCTACACTAATCCTTTAGCTTCTGAATGTGAACATATTAATCAGATCCAGGTCAGAAAATGTCCTCGATGTGGAGATACCCATATTATCCTGAATGGGAAAAGAAAAGGTGTTCAAAATTATTTATGTAAAAAGTGTCATAAAAACTTCAATGAGTTTACCGGAACAACCATTGCCTACATCAAGAAGAAAGATCTTTTAAAACCCTTTATTCATTCGATGTTATCGGGAGATAGTTTGTATGTTTGTTCCAAGACTCATCATATTGCGATACAGACTGCTTTAGACTGGCGTCATAAAATAATTGCAGCCCTCAAAGCATATACTCCCCAAATTTATCAAGGAATAACAGAGATGATGGTCATACAAAAGAGATTCTCCCGAAAAGGACAAGGAGCAAAAAGCAAGAAAATTGGACAGAAAGGGAAAATCACTGATCCTGTTTCGAACAAGAAGGCTGAATCAAAAGAGAAAGGAGAAACCCAACCTCTTTCTTTAGTAGCGATTAGTGGTAGAACATCTCGATTTGAGATCCAAATTGTTCAACAAGGACCAATAGAAATGGAAGTGTTAAATGAAATAGTTGATAAAAAGCTCAACCAGGTCAATAAACTATGTATAGAGGAAGAAGAGATCCTAAAAAAGTTTGCAGGAAAGAAGAGAATCAGTTATTTTGTTAATCAGGAACATAAGAAAGTAAGTGGTCGCAATAAATATTTCAATACAGAAAACATCGAAAATAGATATATCAAGATGAATCGTTTTTTAGAAAGATTTCATGGTGTATCTTCGAGTTATCTGCAGAACTATCTGTATTGGTATATGGTCGTGGATCTGATTATGTACAAGATCGATTCCTCATCCGCAATGATCGAAAGATCAATTGCAATTCCTAAAGGGAAAGAGATTTACAAAAAGTGTAAATTGTTTGTATAAAGAAGTTTTATTTTATTTACAATTTGTTTGGAACCTGTTTTTTAAGAAATGGGTGTAAAGTTATGTTGTTTGCTCAATGAATGAGATTATTAGATCATAAAATTGGCTAATACGATATGATTTGGGAGTACACGTATGAGGAATGAAATAAAAAATTTCTGGGTATTGATTTCATATTCTTATAAAAGTAGGATGCTGTTTTGATGTAAAATCTGAAAGTTATATATAGACCTCTAAACAAAGCAAATACGAAGAATTTTAACCAACATTTATTAGAATATGGGAGAAGTGCTCCGTCGGGAGGGAAACCCCGCATTAGGGCGAAGGCCAGGTACCCCGCAAGTTGAGCTGCATAGGGGATGACGGATCGGGCAGAGCGACGAAGGAGCTCCTGCCCGGCCGCTCAGACCCTTGCAGCGAAACGAGGAGTACAGGCCGGAGACCGACCCTTTGGCTTGCGACGGTTTTCGTTTTCGATCGGTTGGAAACTAGATTGAGCACCGCCAAAGGGGAATGCCCAAAAGAGTTAAGAGATAAGAGTGAAGAGTGAAGAGTCAAAAATATTTAAATGGGATTATTGAAGTCGAAAATAACGCTTGCAATATTGAATCATAAAATAATTAACATTTTTTAACCTTCCCGTTTTTTGATATACTTTTTTTACTATTTTCGCGTTATTAAAGTCGTCGTGGATCAAAAGCAGAGGATTTTCAGAGGCAAGACCTGTGAAGCCAATAGATCAGGAATAAAAATATTCATTTTATGAAAAACATTTCGAGAATTTTAGTTTTTAGTGTAATTTGTTTGTTCATTGCATCTTCTGTTTACGCTCAAGATATTGTCGTAACAATGGATGCCAAAAGTATTAAAGCCAAAGTGTTGGAAATCAACGATCAGGAAATCAAATACAAAGATTTCGAAAATCCTGATGGACCAATTTATGTGATTAAAAAATCTGAAGTTAATATGATTGTCTATCAAAATGGTAAGGTAGAAACATTCAATAACATTCCCAATGAAAATCAAAACTATAATCAGAATTCAAATAATCCAACTCAAACATCTAACTTACCTAAAATCTTGTCTTACGATGAATTAATGAACATGGATGATGATGAAAAGGAATCCTATCTTTCAACTATAGGTGTCAGTAATATTTACGAAACATTTAAAGAGGGAAACGAATTGGCAGCTAAAGGAAAAAGACTACGCTATACCGGTATTGGACTTAGTGTAGGTGGTGCTATTTTATACTTCTATGGATATACTACAAATTACATGATTCGGGATGAAGCAATGATTATCGGTGTAATCGGTGGTGTTGCTTGTGCTGTAGGTGAAGTTTTAACTATTGTAAGTATCCCTGTTAGTGCTATCGGTGGATCTAAAAAATACGCTGCAGAAAACATGTATAAAGATTTTACAATGGGATCCAGTTTTTCCTATATACAACCTAAACTTAATTTTGGCTTAACCCATAATGGAGTTGGACTTACTTTGAAGTTCTAGTTAGACCAAGGACAAAAGACGAAAGTAATAAGTAATAAGTAAAAAGTTATAAGTAAAAACTGATAGCTGATAACTGATAACTGATAACTGATAGCTAAAAGTAGTGAGTATCCAAGAATCTTTTCACTATTTGTAGGGATGTTCTGACATATAAGCATTGTTTACTTTTGCATACGAATTTGAAGAAAAACTATGAATTCGTAGTATTAAAGTAAAAAGTGTTGGTGCCAATGAAAAAGAATATTTTAAATATCCTGGAAGAACAAGATCAGAATCCTTCCGTTGATCTTCTATTATCTGATTTGAAACCCGGTGAAAAAGGTTTGATTATTAAAGTATTAGGTCATGGTGCTTTCAGAAAAAGGGTTACTGAAATGGGTTTTGTGAAGGGAAAAATCGTCACAGTAGTTAAGAATGCACCTTTAATGGATCCCGTTGAATACGAAATCATGGGATATAACATCTCTTTACGGAAAAGTGAAGCAAGAATGGTGATCGTAATCCCAATTCAAGAGGATATTACTATACCTGTAAATCATTTCAACGGAACAACTGACGAAGAACATCGTTTCAAAACACTCGTCGATAAAGGTAAATTCATCCATGTTGCTTTAGTTGGGAATCCTAATTGTGGAAAAACTACACTATTTAATCATGCTTCCGGATCTCACGAAAGAGTAGGCAACTATGGTGGTGTTACCGTTGAATCCAAAACAGCATCACTTTCTAAACATGGGTATCGTTTTGATATAGTGGATCTTCCCGGAACATATTCAATAACTGAATACACTCCGGAAGAACTTTATGTGAGAAACCATATTGTGGAAAAAATGCCGGACATTGTTGTGAATATTATTGATGCATCAAATCTGGAGAGAAATTTATATTTAACTACCCAACTCATCGATATGAATATTAAGGTGGTGATCGCTTTGAATATGTTTGATGAATTGGAAAAACAATCTGTTCATTTTGATTATGAAGCTTTTGGTAAAATGATCGGGATACCGGTTGTTCCTACTGTTGCTTCAAAAGGAAAGGGGATTGATGAGTTGTTTCAAAAAATCATTGATGTATATGAAGATAATGATCCGGGAGTGAGACACATACATATACATTATGGTGAGATGATAGAAACCGGTATTCATGAGATCCAGGATCATATCCGAAAAAACATTGTGATTACGGATCAATTTTCATCCAGATATCTCGCTATTAAATTAATTGAAAAAGATTCTACAACTTTGGATTTGTTGCGTCCTATGCCCAATTTTTCAGATATAGAAAAAACAGTTCAAAAAGTAGTGAAACAATTGGAAGAGGAGTTTGCAGAACCTACGGAGACAATCATTACAGATGCTAAATATGGATTTATTGATGGTGCACTGCGGGAAACTATGAAAAAAAAGAAAAAAACTCATGGGAAGGTTCGTCATCTGGATGATATCCTAACCCATCGGCTTTGGGGATTCCCCATTTTTATGTTTTTCATTTTTGTGATGTTTCAGGCTACTTTTGTTTTGGGTAGTTACCCCATGAACTGGATCGATTCAGGTGTGTCTTTGCTTAGTGACTGGCTTAGAAATGTGATGCCAGAAACTGCATTTCGTGATCTCCTGGTAGATGGAATCATTGGTGGTGTGGGTGGTGTAATCATCTTTTTACCTAATATCTTAATCTTGTTTTTCTTTATCTCATTAATGGAAGACTCCGGGTATATGGCTCGAACCGCTTTTATCATGGATAAATTAATGCACCTCATCGGATTACACGGGAAATCGTTTATTCCACTGATTATGGGCTTTGGATGTAATGTCCCTGCTATAATGGCAACCCGAACTCTGGAAAATAAAAGCGACCGTCTTTTAACCATGATGATTATTCCGTTTATGTCATGTAGTGCACGTTTACCGGTCTATATTCTGTTAATCTCTGCATTCTTTCCATCTCATCAGGGATTGATCCTGTTTTCTATTTACCTGATTGGCGTTTTGTTATCTATTATTGTGGCATTTTTTATGAAAAAGGTCGCATTCTCTAAGAAAGAGGTTCCTTTTGTAATGGAATTACCTCCATATAGAATCCCAACATTAAAAAATACCGGTTTACATATGTGGTTCAAAGCCAGACAATACCTCAAAAAGATGGGAACTGTGATTTTGGTTGCATCAGTAATTATATGGGCTTTAGGTTATTTCCCTAAAAACATTAACTTTTCTCAAAACTATGATCAGATGATTGCTCAAGTTTCTCAAGATAGTCTCTTACATGAAACATCAAAATCTGAAAAGATCAAAGTTATAGAGATTCAAAAAGAGTCTGAACGTCAGGAGAAGTCCTATATTGGTCAGATTGGACATTTGATGGAGCCTGTGATCGCTCCATTGGGTTTTGACTGGAAAATGGGCGTTAGTATATTCACCGGATTAGCAGCTAAAGAGATTGTTGTAAGTACGATGGGGGTTTTATATCATGCAGATTTAGAAGCAGATGAAAACTCAACAAGTTTAATAAAAGGATTGCAAACTCAAGTCCATCAATCAGGTGAACTTAAAGGACAGAAAGTGTTCACCCCACTGGTTGCTTTCGGTTTTATCTTGTTTATTTTGATATATTTCCCTTGTATTGCAGTAATTACTGCTGTAAGAAAGGAATCAAATCGTAAATGGGCTCTCATTTTGACGACATATACTACCGTTCTTGCCTGGATTGTTTCCTTTTTAGTCTATCAAATTGGATCACTTTTATAAAAGTGTTTGAATTTTAAAAAAAAATTCTATCTTTGCCGAAGATTTGGAAAGGTCTTTAAGATAGATACAAATCTAGTTCGTATCTGAATGATACGTAATTGAAATCTTGTTATGGAACTGAGTTTATTGTTTAAGGGAATTTTCCTGGGGCTATGCGTCGCTGTACCTGTTGGCCCAATTGGAATTCTTTGTATCAACAGAACCATCCATAAAGGGTATCTTTCAGGAGTAGTTTCAGGATTAGGGGCCACTACAGCAGACTTTCTTTATGGTATTGTTGCTGGATTAGGGGTAACCGTTGTATCCAATTTCTTAATAGATTATAAAAACTGGCTCCATTTTATTGGGTTAATTTTCCTGCTGATTGTTGGAATTAGCATAATGTTTAAAAAGAAAAAAGATACAGAAATTGTTGTTCCTGAGTCTAAAGGTTTCTTAAAAGATTATGTGACTAGTTTCCTGTTAACATTAACAAATCCACTAACCGTTTTCTTCTTTATTGCGGTCTTTGCCAGTTTAAATCTTACATGCGTTGATCCTTTGAATGTAATCCCTTTGCTTTTAGGTGTTTTGATTGGATCAGGGGGCTGGTGGTTTATTTTATGTGGATTTACGTTAAAGTTTAAGAAAAAATTAAACTTGAAAATGCTCAAGAAAATTGACCTCATCTCCGGAATTCTCATTTTAGGCTTTAGCGTTTACATTGCTATAAACTTGATAAAAGCGGTTTTATAATTTCCCTTTTTGTATCTTTTTCCTATAAATTATCCTTTGATTTTTAACTATTATAGTGTTGTGTAACCAAGATAAATAGTTATATTTGCTTTTTATATTTATTAAATTTTCAAATCATGAAAAATTTTCTTAGTGATTTATCTCAAAAGGAGTTTCCAATAAGTGAAAGGGTTTCTGCAACAGCAATAAGACATTCTGTTTTACAATTAATTCAAGAAGAAAACCCCGATTTTTCGGAATCTAGTTTTCTTTCATTAAGTGAATTAAATGATTATAGAGAAAAATATATCACTCAATCATTAAAAAATGAACTAGGAGACTTATCTCATTTAGAAGAGAATGTTCTTAAAACAATGAAAGAGAAGAAAACAATCACTGATAAAGGAACTATTAAAGCCTCAAAAAATACCTTTGGTCAAAAAGTAGCTGATAAAGTAGCAAGTTTCGGAGGAAGTTGGACTTTCATTTTATCATTTATGGGTTTTATAGTGATCTGGATTATTTTGAATGCCATTTTATTAACCCGAAAAGAGTTTGACCCCTACCCCTTTATTCTTCTAAACCTAATTCTATCCTGTATTGCCTCTCTGCAAGCTCCTGTTATTATGATGAGTCAAAACCGTCAGGAGGCTAAAGATCGTAAAAGATCACAGGATGACTATATGATCAACCTTAAATCAGAGTTGGAAATCAGAACTTTACATGAAAAAATTGATCATTTAATCATTCATCAACAACAAGAGATGATGGAAGTACAGAAAGTACAAATTGAAATGCTGAATGATATTATGAAGGAGATTCAACTGTTAAAAGCAAAATAAAAAATCTTTTTCAATTGTATCCATCATTCAGCAACTCATATATTTATTTCAATTGAAATGGTATTTTAACTGTTAAAACAAAATTTCGGCCGGGATTAAACATATTTACCTCCCTAAGGGTGGAAAGATGATCCATATATTTGGTGTCCATGATATTATTCACACTGAAAGCTACAGATATCAACTGATTTTTAATTTTAACTTGTCCTCCAAGGCTAACATCAAATAATGCATATCCTTTTGTTGCTTCTTCATCAGGAGCGGGTCTGTTTTGTGCAAAAATGTTATTATTATTCAATGCTACAAAAGGTTGAACTACTTTCCACCATTTTTCTTTTTCCACTCTAATTTCAAATTTAATTTTGTGAGCCGGAATAAAAGGCAAGTAGGAACCATCCATTTGTCTCCCTATTACCATAGCGTAACTACCTTCAAAACAAAGCCATTTCGCATTTTTTGGATGAAAATGAAATCCTGTTTCGCCTCCATAAAGGTATGCTGTGGCTTGTTTATACTGATAAATCGGAATCCCATCAGAGGTAGTATTTCCTGTTGGAGCAATATAAATATAATTTTGAATATAGTTATAGAAACCTGCTACATCTATGGATAAATTCTGAATATGATAATGCATACTCAAATCTCCTTCTAAAGATTGTTCCGGAACCAAATGATAATCTCCTATTTCATATCTCAATTCGTGTTGTCCTTTTGAAGTTAATTCTGCTAAATTTGGAGTTCTATATGCAGAAGCCACATTCCCACGTAACAAAAGGTTTTCATTCAAATGGTAAGTAGCACCCAGAGAACCACTAAAGCTTCCATAGCTTAAATTTAATGGAGCTCTGTATGTTGTTGAATCATTGATTGCTCCAACTGCTTGACTCGTAATTTTTTTAAAATCATATCGAACTCCAGCTTGTATCGTTAAATTTTTAAAAAATGTATGTTGGATCAGTGCATATAAAGAATTATTGATTGTTTTAGCATCAGGCAACAATTGAACCTCTCTCTCATTGATATTAAGGTTGCTTTGATTTAAACCTTGAACTCCGATAATATATTCTGATTTTGAAGAGGAGGGTAGTTTTAGTTTTACGTCATAAGTGAGGGTTCTGAGTTGCATCTCAATTTCAACAATCGAGAGATCTTCTGCATGCATCAGTTCTGTTTGTTGAAAAGCTGCATTTACATCTAAGATAAATTTACCTAAAAATAACTTGTTTTGAGAAGAAAGAAGATGGGTGTTGAGTCTCTGATACCAAATTTCAGTATTCCATCCTCTTGTATAAATTGCCTCAATGGCTTCCTCCTCTGCCAATCCTAATTTCTGATTATTAAAATCATAAAACAGTTTAAACACCCCTATTTTTCCGGTTAATCCAATGTTTGCTTTTACTGAATATTCATTAAATCTGGTGTTTGGGACAAAAGAACCGCCCCCTTGTAAATAATCCGCATTGTTTTTATGTCCAAATCTTATCCCTCCAAAAAAGTGTTTTGAGCTTCCTTTGATACCCAAGTTTTGTGTAATACCTAGTGAATTTGAGAATAATTGTAAATTATAATCTCCTATAACAGTTCCAACTGGTGCCGGTTTCTCTTTTATAAAGTTAATTACTCCTCCAATAGCATCTGATCCATAGATTAAAGAAGCTGGTCCTTTAATCACTTCTACTTCCGAAATTCCAAATTCATCAATTCCGAGTGGGTGATGGCTGGAATATTGATAGTTTTCGAAACGAACCCCGTTGTTAAGTATAAGAATCTCATTCATCGACAATCCTCTGATTACCGGTTTGGAAACGCCATTCCCTTTTGAAATCATGTCAACTCCTGGAACTTGAGCAATTAGTTCTGCAAAGTTGGGGGTTATTTTATTGGATAATGGGTCTAGCTTTAATATATCAATTTTGGCAGCATTTTCATGCTGAGTTGAGCGATATCCTCCGGAAACAACGATCTCTTCAACCGCGATTGCAGTATGGAACATTTCAATATTATGTTTTACCGTTTCTCCTTGAAAGTGAATAGTTTGGATATAATTAGCATACCCAACATAGGAACATTGTATTTTGAGATCCCCGTTTGGAATATGATTAATTTCAAAATATCCTTTGGAATCTGAAATGGTTGATTTATTTAACTCGGGAATATAAACTATTGCTCCATAAAGAGGTTTTTTGTCCTGATCTGTGATAATCCCTGAAATTTTATTTTGAGCATTGGTATACCAAATCGCACACACAAATGCGATCATTAATATGATTTTTTTCATTGTACTTCGTGTTTAAAATATTTATTAATTTGATTTTTATACTAAATAAAAATCAATAGGTGGTGCACGAAGTAAAAAGTTAAAATTATTCTTTAATGAGTATATTAATGAGCAATACCCTGCCTTTTCAATGATAACGAAACTATCAGATTCCAAATAAAGGATTTCCGGTTCACTTGCAAAGAATGAAAATTCAAAACTACAAGTTTCACATTTAGGATGAAAATTATGAAAATGTTTTTCATTTACTGCTTTACACTCAAAATGATCATGGTGATGTTCTAACTTAACAATAGAAGGTAAAAACAGGGCACAAGATAGTAATACTGAAAGAAAAATTTGAATTCCGGAATTTCTTGCATGCAAGTTTTTTTGGATTAATTTTAATTTCTTATAAAATACTTTCATTGTTAACCGGATCACTATTGTTTAACCGAGCAAAAGTAATAAAAAGAATCTGTTTAAATTATTCTAATTTTTATTTACTTTCGCAGCATGAAAAAGTTGGAAAAAATATTAACCATTTTATTACTCACTTTAGTTTATGGGGTTACAATAAATATTGGTGTATATTCCGGTTTTTTTCTAGGGAACCAAACAAATACAAGTTCAGAACAAGAGGAATATTATGCAACCGTTACTCAAAATATTACCTGCCACACATCACAAACTGAAAACACGATCCCAAGTTATAAAAACTTCCCTTCACAAAGCTTAAAAATTTGCTTTAAAGAATTCTTTGCTCTAAACATTCTTTTTGATCATTTATTTGAAACGAAAATTTCTCAAACATCTCAATTACTGAGAACTTTTCATCTTCAGCAACATAAGTTTGAAATCATCTATCCATTCCATTATTTCTGGTAAATTCATTTTAATTTTTTTAATTTGGTTTTCATAAAAACCACCCTTTTCGGCTTTGTTATTTAACTTAGCCTTATTTCAATATATTAAAACTTAAAAAATAAAAAAATGGATATTAAAATTATCATTATTGGATCAATATTAGTTATACTTTGTATTTTACCACTCGTTTTTGCTGGAAGAGGCAGAAAGAATAAAGATAAAAAATTAGTACAATCATTGTTCGATTTCGCAAATCAAAATAATTGTTCAATCACTGAACATGAAATCTGTGGGGATGTATTGATTGGTGTGGATGAACCAAACTCCTATTTGTTTTTTATGAAACAAATCAATCAGGAGGTCGTTACAAAACCTCTCAACTTAAAAGAATATCAAACATGTAAAGTTAAAAACACTTCCAGAGGAGTGAATAACACTTCAGTAATTGAAAAATTGGAACTTGTATTTTTCCCTAAAGATAAAACTAAGAAAGAGGTTGCTCTAGAGTTTTTTAACAGTGACCATTCCATTCAAATTGTGGATGAATTGCATTCCATTGAGAAGTGGTGCAACAGAGTTAATGTGCTAATGGGATAATAAGGCGAAGGACTAAAGGCGAAAAGAAGGGCTATAATTCTTTGCCCTTCTTTTTTTTTGAAAATTTATAATTTAATCTTTATATTTGCAACTTCAATCATTAACCTTATAATTTTCAAAAACATGATTATTACAACTACAGAAACTATTCCTAATCGGGTAATTGTTGAACTTTTAGGAGTTGCCAGAGGAAGCACCGTTCGTGCTAAAAATATTGGACAGGATATATTTGCCGGATTAAAAAACATTGTAGGTGGTGAAATTGAAGAATATACTCAATTGCAAGCACAATCAAGAGAACAGGCAATGCAGAGAATGATTCAGGATGCAGAAAGAATGGGCGCAGACGCTATCATCGGTTTTCGATTAGCAACTTCCATGATTATGCAAGGTGCTTCTGAAATATTAGCTTATGGAACCGCGGTAAAATTGGGTTAATATGGAACTATTTGATACAATCATGGGATTTGTATTTATTTTTTTTGGCGTCATTTGCATTGCATTAATCATCTATTTGATTATCAAAAGAGCTCATAAAAAAGAGGATTTTGAAAATCGAGATAACTAAAATAAAATCTTGTGGTTTTTAGCAGTATCCTCTTCCTCTTTTGTTTTTTACCGCTATTTTTGATTTTTTATCATATTGTCGGGAAATCTTATAGAAATGCTGTATTATTATCTTTCAGTTTGATCTTCTACACCTGGTGTGCTCAGCAATTTATTTTTATCTTACTCTTATCTTTAATTATTAATTTTTATGTAGTTAAAAAAATTAATGAGATTCCAAAATATAAGAATTTATTTCTTGTCGTATCTTTACTCGTTAACTTAGGGATGTTGATTTACTTCAAGTATACCAATTTCTTTGTAGAAAATATAAATTATGTTTTTCATTCTCTAGACTTTAACCCGATTCATTGGAAAAAAGTTATATTGCCTGTCGGCATCTCATTTTTTACCTTTCAATCAATCACTTATACAATTGATGTGTATAGAAAAGTACATCAACCTCTGGACAAATTGAGTGATTATATTTTGTACATTCTGATGTTTCCACAACTCATTGCAGGTCCTATTGTTAGATTCAATACTGTTGCAGATGATATCATTGTGAAAGATAGAAAAGTCTCTCAAAATAGCAGAATCAGTGGAATCTTCATTTTTATGGTTGGCCTATCAAAAAAAGTACTTATTGCAAATGTTTTAGGCAAATTTGTAGATCATACTTTTTCTTTTCCGATCGCCGATACCGGTACAGAGATTTTGTGGCTTACCATTATCGCATATTCATTTCAGATCTATTTTGATTTTAGTGGATATTCCGATATGGCTATCGGATTAGGAAAGATCATTGGTTTTAAATTTCCTGAAAATTTTAACAATCCTTATATATCACAAAACATTTCTGAATTTTGGAGAAGATGGCATATAACCTTAAGTGATTGGATGAAAGACTACTTATACATCCCATTAGGGGGAAATCGTGTAAAATCTAAAAACAGATTGTATTTAAACTTAATCATTGTTTTTCTTGTGTCAGGATTTTGGCATGGTGCGGAATGGACTTTCATCATTTGGGGTGCCTGGCATGGGTTGTTTTTGATTTTAGATCGGCTTTTTTTAAAAAATCTCTTACAAAAAATTGGCGTATTTAGCAGTGTATTATTCAACTATCTGGTCGTTTTAATAGGCTGGGTTTTCTTCAGATCTAATGGAATTCATGATGCATTCATTTATTTGAAACGAATGTTTGTATACAATTCCGGAACAACCAATTGTCCTGTCGATCGTGAATTCATAACAATGTTAATCTTAGCTGCAGCTATATCATTTTTTGGAATATTTACTATAGGGCAAAAAATTCAAAATTTTATTTATCTGGAACCCCAAACTATGAAGCGACATACTATTATGTTTGTATTATCTTCCTTATTTCTTTTTATTTGCGCTTCATTTATTACTGCCTCCGATTTTAATCCTTTCATTTATTTTCGTTTCTGATTATGATTCAAAAAACTTATAAAAATCTTTATTTCATTTTATTTGTACTTTTTTTGAGTTTACCTTTACTTCAAATGTTGTTCCCAATTGTAAAAGTAAAACCCCTTAAAGGATCATTCAGAGAAACTAAAATTCCTAAAATGAGTGTATCGAATTGGTTTAGTGGAAAATACTCTATCGAATTTGAAAATTATATCAATGATTCAATTGGGTTCAGACCTTGGATGGTTCGGGTACATCATCAAATCCAATTTTCCTGTTTTGATAAAATTAACACTCAAAATGTAGTGAGGGGTAAAAATGGTTTTTTATTTGAAACCTCTTATATTAATTCTTTTAATGGAAAAGATTATTTGGGAAAAAATAAAATCAATGAAAAGATTGAAAAAATAAAACTTTTACAAAGTCTACTTGCGGAAAAAAATATAACCCTCTTGATTTGTCTGGCTCCGGGTAAAGCAACTTATTATTCGGAATATTTTCCGGATGGATTGGTTTCAAGATCAATAGATAGTACCAATTATAAGCAGTTTTCTTCAGCTTTGAAAGAAAACCAAATAAATCATATCGATTTTAATAGTTGGTTTTTAAATATGAAAGACACATGCAACTGTGAACTATTTCCTAAATATGGAATCCATTGGAGCTTCTACGGCATGTTACAGGCAACAGATAGTTTGATCAACTATATCGAAAAAGAGAGAAATATTTCAATGCCCAGATACAAATATAGTAAGATTAACCATTATAAGATTCCAAAATATTCGGATTATGATATTGCTGAAAGTATGAATCTAATGTTCCGGTTACATGCTGATCCTATGTGTTATCCTGATTATAGAATCGAAGAAAATATCGGATCTCACAAACCAAAAACCTTAGTTATTTCAGACAGTTTTTACTGGAGTATGTATAATGTAGGGATTGGAAAAGATATTTTTAGCTGGGGTGGATTTTGGTACTATAATGAGGTCATTTACCCTGAAAGTTTTAATAAACAACTACTTGTTAAGGAAGTTGATGTTAAACAAAAAATCTTAGAAAACGAAGTTATCATCATCATGGCGACCGAATCAAATTTATCCAATTTCGGATGGAATTTTATAGAATCTGCAAATTCTTTGTTGAAGAAATAAAAAATAACAAAGATTTTAAAAACTCTTTTCAATTTATATCTATATTTGTGGATTGAAAAAATCTCAATCATTGAACCAAAAATATAATGAAATCAGATCCTTATCCTAATAATTTCAAACAAAAATATGGCCCCTGGGCTTTAGTCGCCGGGGCTTCTGAAGGTCTTGGCGCTGCTTTTGCTGAAGAGTTAGCTTATCTTGGAGTAAATCTCATTTTATTGGCTCGTCGCTTCGATAAAT